>Ga0315914_1001645_pt1 | contig 33783 bp, 21 predicted proteins | sample MpolenodulesMG_FD_203920 | JGI IMG/M metagenome (GOLD analysis project Ga0315914, IMG submission 203920) | Medicago polymorpha root nodule microbial communities from Los Angeles, California, United States - elongated nodules | ecosystem: Host-associated > Plants > Roots > Nodule | place: USA...
AATAGTGACAATTGTCTTTCTTAATAAAAGTTCTTTTATTTTCTTGTTATTTACTTTATGTTCTTCTTCTTCTCTTCTATGTCTACGATGATCATGAGTGAGTAGATTCTTCTTGTCTTGGGATTGTTGGATAAGTCTAATGACATAATCCTAATCAAACCAAGCCATAAACCCTAATTTTATATAAATCTACTTTCCAATATAATTCACCGTTTTTATAATGAATTAACAAATACCAAACTCATAAAGCGACGGCCGAGGGTTAGTATTTGTTAATTCATCATCTCAAATATCAATTCATAAAGCGATAGCCGAGCTTTGATATTGGAACAAGTGAATTTAGACAAGGGTTGCGAAACATGAGAATAGTCTAGCAAACCTTGAGACATATAAGGTTTCGTTCTTCAAGGATTCCAATAGCAATCACCCATGAGAATAAGCATGGTTGCTAGAGGAACACACTCACTGCACTTCGAATGACGCTTTGATACGCTAAAGAGAAACTTGTCTTTAGAAAGTAGGTCGAATATAAAGTTATGGTTTAAGGTTTGTTTGTGAAGGATTTGTCATTACGATGAACCAATAATCCCAAGGTGCTTTTTATTATTATTCTTTTTAACTTCTAAAAACCCAATCTTTACAACTAAACTTTCTTCTAATCATCTCCTAAAAGTTAATTAAATTGAACAACTCTCTGTTGGAACGATACTCTCTTTTTACTACTTCGGTAAAACCGTACACTTGCGGTTTTGCTGATCACAAACCTAATCTCGTATTGGGCATGGCAATTAAAAACTTGCAACCACCTTTAAATCTCTTTTCTTTTATCTTCTTTTTAAATAGATTGCGCTAATTATCGAGTTGAACGACAATCACTATGGAGACGATTAACTTACTACTTTATTATTTGATACAATTTAGTGCACTTGTCAGTTAACAAGCTTACGAGAGGTAGAACATCTTTGTCGTTAGTGTTTTATAAAGAATCAAGCTACTAGTAGAAAAACGTAACTCTACTCTCCATAAGCTCCAACGTCAATCCTTTCTCTTGTCCCTACTCCCATTTCAATACGGAAACTCGGTCAATACACCATCATTATAGAACATAAATCCTTAAGTTTTGATGATAACAAAACATATATGAGAACAATTATGATACTCTAATGTGCATTTAAGTGTGCAAGAAATTCTAAGTAACTAATTATAGTAAAACTAATGGTCTAAACATATATGAGAAATTCTATGATAACAAAACATATATGAGAACAAACATATACTCTAATGTGCATTTAAGTGTGCAAGAAATTCTATGATAACAAAACATATATGAGAATAATTATAACACTCTAAATCAAGTCAACGCTCTGGACTATGGTCAACTCTCTGGACCTTGAAGTGAAACTCAAGGCTCTGTATCATCATCAAGGTCAAGCTTTGTGGAAGTTAACATTATGTGGCTCTATTATCTGGACATGAAATCCTTTTTACCAAGTGTTTGACTGAAAGATAAGTCACTAATGCATGCAACGACTTTTTAATAAGAAAGGAAACTTTGTTCTGACTTATACAGTTGAGTAAAATTCAATAAGAGTGTCATTAATGGAAATGAATGGCTCATTCGCTTACTGCAATTTAAGTGTGCAAGAAATTCTATGATAATAAAACATATATGTGAACAATTATAACACTCTAAATCAAGTCAATGCTCTAGACTATGGTCAACTCTCTGGACCTTGAAGTGAAACTCAAGGCTCTGTATCATCATCAAGGTCAAGCTTTGTGGAAGTTAACATTATGTGGCTCTATTATCTGGATATGAAATCCTTTTTACCAAGTGTTTGACTGAAAGATAAGTCACTAATGCATGCAACGACTTTTTAATAAGAAAGGAAACTTTGTTTTGACTTATACAATGAGTAAAATTCAATAAGAGCGTCATTAATGGAAATGAATGGCTCATTCGCTTACTGCAATTAGTCAATAATATCACAACATTCAATAAGACATTCAAAGACAAAGATTTATTTAGCAATGATCACCAAACTCTGTCTATATATAAAGGACATGTTCTTACTTAAGATTATGAGCTAGTGATTATATACAATATACTACACTCAGTTTATACCATGTTCATACCTTATCTTAAAAACAATCAAAAAAATCAAAAGAAATGCACTTATAGTGTACTGTGCTTAATTTGCGTACTACTCATAGAGTTTGTGTAAACACAACTGTTGTAATCACTTTTTGTAAATCTCTGGATTAAGATTAGGAAATTCTCTAGGTTTGAGGCAAGAAAATCTAGGACTAGATTGTCGTAGTATTGTTGTTGTAATCAAATTTTGATTGTAGTTGAAAAATTTCTTGGAAGTGCAAGGAGACTACATGTACTCCTATAATGTGGGGTGAACTAGGATAAATACTTTGTGCCGTCTCTCTTCCTTTATCTCTTTATTTAAATACATGTCTTTAACATTTGAAAGAGATCCAAAACGAAAAAAGAGACCAACACAATTCAAATCTTCCCTTTCTTGTGTTTTTGCTACCTTCATCATCAGGTCGCACATAGAAGGATATGTTCCGATGAATTTATATGCATTTGATTTTTTTTTCCACACGAATGATGATGTTGGTATTTTAATACCTAAATAATTATTCCCCCTTTATGGCATTTTGGATGTGTATTGAATATTTTTACTTTTTAATGAATTACGCACAATTTTATAGTATTTTGAATGTTGATTGAATATTAAATGTTGGGTGTGTATGAAAGTGTTTAAGCGTGTTTGCGAGTTGAGTGTATTAAGTGTTTTTGTATTCCATTCTGAATTTTGCATTTTAGTTTCTACTCCTACATCTTAACTCTTGATAAAGGTATTTCTAGAAATTTGAGGTGCTTGTAAGAGCAATTGAAATCCTCTCCAACTAACTGGTTCACTTGACCTATAACCATGTATCAGGTTAATCACATAAAAAAAAATCCATACCTTTTTCAATTTTCTTGATCTCGTCCATTAAAAAAAAGGAAAAAGTTTGGTTAACTTTTTTGAGTAACCGATTTTTGCCTTGGATCCTTTAAGCCTAGATAGACACTATTTAGAACAGAACTCTAACAACCTCTTCCCTTCACAACTTCTGAACGTGATTCTCATTCTTTCCCTTCACAACCTCTAAACACGATTGTTTCCCAACTTCGATTCTCTTAAACATGATTCTCAAAAGGGTTGTCAAATGCGATTAAGGTCCAATTTTACTCTTTCTTCACTCTTTCCATTTGAAAGATAACATAATTCGAAGTTTAAACAAGAAAAAGATAAATTGCATATAACCAGGTTTCATACTTTTTAACAATGGTTAAGAAAAAGATAAATTCATATAGTTCAGTCTAGCTTGATAATGGTTTCAGATTTTGATTTTATTGCAAAAAAGTATAATATGAGCATAATCTTAGTGCAAAGAAATGTTTATGAGTATAATCTGTTAATGCAAAGAAGTGTTTTTTAGTATAGCGTAAAGAAGTGTTTAATTTCCTATTATTCTTTGAACACATTGCATCTATTTGCAATTTGTGAGTTTTACTTCTTAAACTTCATATTCATACTAGTTTAAGGATTTTGTTTCTTTTAAGATTGTTGCCAATGAAATTTTCATATATGTTTTTGGCAAAATGACACTGGAGTTCTTTATCTTATTTAGTTGTAACACTTTGATTTTTTATCTTTATTTTTTTTTCTCCATTTAAGTCCTTTATTTTTTTATAAAAGCATTTTTACTCATTTTTTATTAAAAAGATGATGCTCATGTTCATCTTATTTCTGAATTTTTTATATTTTTAATAAAAATATATTTCAAAAAATAAAATTATACATTTTTTTAATGAAAAATGAGAAAAATGATTCACACGTGTTTTTATGAGAGATAAAAGACCTAAATATAAAAAAAATAAAGATAAATGACCAAAATATTACAAATAAATAAGATAAATGACATTAGTGTAATTTTGTCTACGTTTTTTTAGTGAAAGCCGGTTTTAAGCAAAAAAAAAATTGGATTTTAAGCAAAAAAACCAATTTCTTTTAATAAAGACATGAACCGAAGCAAACCATAAATATTGTCCGGTTTGGGTTGGTTCATGAACCTTGCCCACCCTAACCGAATAAAACCAAGCAGTTTAGTCTGAATGGCGTAAAGCGCCGCACAAACAAAAACCTTAACAAAATTCTTTCATTGCAGCGGCAGCAGTAGCAGTAGCAGTAGCAGTAGCAATGGCGAAGGGTGACGATTCAGTACTGAAAAAACATAACAAAAAGCTCAGGAAAAAACAAAACAGCAAGAATTCCGTCTCTGCTAAGATTGCCGCTGTTATCGCCGCCAAGAAGCGCCGCAAGGCCGGAAAACGCCGCATCTGCGAGGTTCATTCCATTTTTCTGTATAGTTTCGTTTTTATCAGTTAGTTGTTCAGGATGCACTGTTTGATGTCAGTTTCTGATTCTAACGGATAACTTGGGTTATCAGATGATATAAGCAATGTTTTTGAAGACATTTCTTTGTTGAAGATGTTAAGAAATTGACCTAATGTTTGTTGAATTGCATAAATAACTTATTTTTTTCAATGATATTATAGGGAATGTGCTTTAGTTTACCTTCGCTAGATGATCCATTCAATGATAGACAAGGGAAACCGGAATTTAAAAAGAAGGATCCTAAAAAGAAAACACCTCCCCAAAAAGAGAAGACAGCTCCTGTTAAAGGGAAGAGTAAAGGCACCACAGTTGGTAGAAATGGCGCAAACAATAAAAATCATTCGGAAAATGAAAATGTTGAGGTGAATGAGATGGCAGACGTTTGCTGTGGTGAACAGCATGATAATGAAGTTTCAGACTTCCCTTCCAAATTTGTTTTTTGGTGTCTGAGTGCAATTGAAAATGCACTCCGACATGATGATGCCTATACGGATGGAGAGGGAAACTCTTTCTTTCTTAACCCATGGGGATTAGAATTTTCAAAGCATTTTTCTACTGGTAAAGATCTCATTGACACCGATGGAACCTTTGCTACTACGGAGCAAATTGCATGGATGGTTTCCGCGGCAGCTGATATTTTTGTTAGAAAAGAGAAACAAGGCTTATCATTAGACACCCCTTTTCTTTTGTTCCTTGTCCCTTCCGAAAAAAAAGCTGGCCAGGTTAGATAAAATTCATCTGCATGCTTACAATTTCATCTCTGATAAAAATCACTATGCACCCGACACCCTCACCTTCCTCGCCCCAAGACAGACTTCTTTGTTGATAATAACTTGACTTCTAAAAGTTTTTGTACGCAGGTTCGAAGAGTTTGCAAGCCTTTGAAATCTGTAGGAATACATACAGTGAGTGTTCATCCGGGTGCTTCCTTAGATCATCAGATTCAAGGGTAATTTGTTTAAAACTAGGCACATAATTAGTTGTTTTAAGGTTTTCTCAGATTACCCTTAATGTAGCAAAGTTGTTATTTAACATTTGTTTTGTCTTCAACAGTTTGAAAAGTTGTGAGCCTGAATTTCTCATTTCTACTCCTGAGAGGCTCTTGGAGCTTGTTTCATTGAAGGCAATCGATATTTCTGGTATCTCTATGCTGGTATGTTTTCTTTCCAATTCTTCATGCAGAGGATATATAAATATCTATGAAGCACATATACTCCTCGGATTAGGCGTGACACATATGATTACATTGAATAATGTCATTATCGGTGTGAATGTGTCCTCTCCGTGTCTGAGTTTGTGCTTCATAGTTATATATCTATTTAGAAGAAGAAAACTTATGCATATAACGATGATACGATATGTATATGTATGTATCTATTTAAAAGAAGATCCTCCCCTTGTTTCTCTTCCTTTGTTTTTTTCCTCTCAATCGTCTCTTAATTTCTTGGTGCTTCTTGATTCTGTCATGGTGTAGTGATGCCTATTCGGGATTCACTTGATTTCTATTTAGTGATGCAGTACCAGTAGACTCATTTGTGTCCACACTCCGTACCTAATAGTGTTGTAAAGAGTAAGCGTAGGCACATAGTTTAGGTGAGGTTAACCCTGCTTTCACTTTAAATTTTGGGACCATACTTTAATTATCTTGTGTCTGTTTTCCTCTCCTTAGGCCTCAGAAATTATACAACTGTCTTACTGGTCTCAGAAATGTGTTTTCTCTGTATAATCCACTCAGCAGGCTACAAATGTCTTGCATGATGAAATATTCATCTACAAAAGATTTACTATTTAATGAGCACGAGTTCCATTTTTCCTCTTCATATCAATCTAAATTAACTGATGTTTGATCTCATTCTTCTTCCCCTCCAGTCTCTGATAGTTCCCCTATTCTATCCCCATTATCCCCCTTCCCATCCTCTTCTCCACCAGCTCCTAGTCATGCTCCATCTTCTCCTCCTTCTCCTCAATCGGACTTGTATTGTTTCTTAATTATTTGGCTGTGCAAATGTTCCACAATTTGTGCCTCTGGTATGCTCCAATTCTCTTATATAACAGGTCCTTATGATTCTTTGAGTGCCTCCCTCCTCAACAACAGACTATATTCCTCCTTATTATCCTTCCTCTTTATCCATCCCATGGAAACAAGATCTGAGTCATATTTGCATGCTCACAGCTGCAGGTTAATGTACAATTTTGTGCAGTCAATATTTGTGTATGTTCCTATTGGGGATTTGGGTGGAAGGGAAAGGAATTTGATAGAGGAGTGACTCGTCATTGTTTGGTCAACATACTTTATGATTGAATACATTACTATATTTGAGTGGTAGCAACTCGGTTGATTTGTACTTGAAATATGTTTACTTTTGCCATGTCTTTCTCTCTTCATTCAATATTCATGTTTGTGCTTATTTTCTATCATTATAACCAAATTCTTCTGCTTATGAGAGTGACAATTAAAGGCATCTTTTAATTAATAATGAAATAAATGTATGTATGGGTTTATATGAATAATGTATTACCATCCTTCAAAAAAAAAAATGAATAATGTATTACCTGTATTCTTTATAAGTCAGTTTCAAACATCTATTTTTTATAATCTATTCTATTTATCATCTTTTATTAATTAGTTAATGTTTTGGTATCAAATAGGTTATTGATGGGCTCGATGCTATTTGTAAAGCTGGCCACGCTGATGCAATAAAATCCATCAAGAAGTTTATTTCTGGAAATCCTAGTCTTGTGGTTTTCAATGATAGCTTCAACCATACATCTATCCCAGTGGTTCGGCATCTTCTGACGGGACCTATTTGTAGAATATCTATCAATAACTCAATCGCTAGCCTAAGTTCGTGCATTGTACAGTCTGTTCAAGTGTGTACATCAGACGAAGATAAACATGTTAAGGTAAATTTATCGCTATGCTAGCAATGGATTCTATTTATACGCCCTCCATTCCTTTTTAGTTTCGTTTTATGGTTATTTACACATACCAAGAAAAGAAAACTAGGAAATTTTGTTATTTTTTATGGAATTATTTGTTTTTTCCTATATAAGCCTTGACTATTTATTATCTCATTTCACACATAGTAGTTAATCCCGGATAGCGATGCGTAGCGGCCGACCCCAAAAGTGGGATAGGGTATAGCGGTATGACAAATAGTGGTCACTGATATTTTATTATTTTTGGGACAAATTACATGAATAATACTATAAAGTATAAGCAAACTTATATTTAATTAATATAAAATTCAATATAACACTCAAATCTCATGAAACATTCATAAATCATAACATCAAAAAACAAAAGACAGAGGAACAAATGAAAAAAAAATCATAAAACAAGAGAAACCATAAAACAAAAGAAAACAGAGGAAGGAAAAAAGAGCAGAGAAACCATATAACGGAGGAAGAAAAAAAAACCGAAGAAAAAAAAAAAGAACAAAGAAACCATCAAACAAAAGACAGAGGAACAAATAAAGAAAGAACGGAGGAAGAGAACAAAATGAACCTGAACAGTGGAAGAGATCGTGTGAGAACAACGGAAACGAATTGGTGACAGCGACAGTGCAGTAGAGGAAGAGAGAAGAGATCGTGTGAGTTGAGAACAGAGAAAGAGAGAAGAGATCCCCAGGTCGTGTTTTCCAGTTGGAAGATAGAAGAGTGTGTTTCGCGGCACAGGTGAGTAGAGAGAAAGAGTTGAAAAATGTTAAGAGTCTAAGAAATCCCCAAAATGCCCTAAAAAAGGTTTTAAAAATAGGGTCAATTTGGAAATTTCCTACTAAAATCAAATAGCGGCTGAAGCAGCCGCTATCCGCTCCGCTTCGCCACTATAGCAGCTGAAGCGGCCGCTATCTGATTCCGCACCACTACGATGATTACCGTAGCGGTTCATCGCCGCTACACCATGCACGGCCGCTATTGACTACTCTGATTTCACATATCTCTCTCTCTCTACAATAGACACTTATGGATATTTCTGACAAATCAATTATGATTGGTGTTGTATTGAATTTTGAAAATGACAACCAAGTATTCTGCAAGAGTGAAAATTAAAAAGGAACGGCTGGAGTATATTTTTGGTATTGAAATTAACACATAGGGGTGTCTTACTAACTCACCTTTTATCGTTGTTTTTCTTGACGTTATGAAATGAATTAAATTACTTAAAGCCAGAGATAATTATATGAATTTCTGTAGTCTTTTTAAGAAAAGATTTACCATTAAAACGACCTTGCTTCCCTCTTAATAGATTTAGAGAAACTTCAGTGTTCATTTGAAAAGATTTTAACCAATGCGTGATCTCCTTGTTCTACTACCATGTTTGAATTTTATCAAATAATTTTATTTTCAGGACTTTCACAATTTCATCTTTCATAAACCTGTGTTTAATATATTATTCTTTTCACATTTCCACCCTTAAGATTTGTAGTGTAAAAGTTCTTATATTAGATTTTTATGGTCAACACAGCTCTGGAAAATGCTTCCATGTAGCTGTGTAATTTTATTTAGATGTGCAAGTTTTAAAAGCATTTGTTATTACTATTATTTTTGCAGAGCATTGAAGTCCTGCGTCAATTTCGGAGCAGCCAGAGTCATAGCTCAAACCTTCTATATATTTTGAGGAAGGACGTCCAGTGCCATAAATTGGTGAAGGCTCTCAAATCCATGGGTTGTTCCACATCACTCGATTCTGATGCAGCGACTATTAATGATAGGTAACACACCAAATGCTTTTATAAATATTTTGGTTTAATATTTTGTATCATGATATGTACCATGATCTCAAAACATAGCTTACAGGAAATCTAACCTAGCTTAAGAGAAGTCTCCCGAAAAAATAAGTGTTTATAAGGGGCTATTGCAGCCATTTCAGCCATCGTTGGTTATTACTTTTGTAGTACAATGTCTGTGCCTATCGTACTATTTTCAAACCCCAATTCATTGTTGTGTTTGTCCTACTAAGGTCTAGTGTTGGTTGGTTTTGTGCATTAGCAGTGACAACTGTCTTGGTTTTGTTAACAATAGTCCCTGCATTCTTCAAGAGTCTCTAACACGGGGTGGAATTGGGCTGTGAGGGAGCAATAAAATAATATTGATAGGAAGGTCGAAATTAAGTAGTGCTAGTACACTGAGTATAACAAAACAGACAGCTGGCAGTGTGTGAATGGAGTGGGGGTCTTGGCAGGTCGAGAGCTGAATATTGATAGGAAGGCAGGGAGGGTGTAGGAGGAGGTCATGGGTAGACGAAGATAATTTTTAAGGCAAAGTTGGCTGCTGTTGGCCTTTTGAGTGGAGATTGCTTTTTACAATCCAAGCCCTTGGGTATCTTTCTTTTGCAAGGAATTGAAAGCTCTTTTACTATAGATTAGTATGTATAAATCACATAAATGCTTAAAAAATGTCACATATTTTGGAAATATGTGCTATTATACATACATATCTATTGTAATGGAGCTTTCCATTTCTTTTGAGAAATAGAGAGGATCTTTACTCGTTGCAAGGAGCTGAGCTACCTTTTGTTCTATAAATAATAATCGGTGATATTCTATCCCGATCAATTTAGTACAGAGGTTCAATGAAATACGAAGCTTATAATTAATGGTTTATTTGTAGCTAAGGAATAAAAGGAGCGAATAACATTCAAGATCCTGTACAAATTTAAATGACTACTCCTATTCTGTTACAAACTTATTTTCATACTAGTATCACAAGTTGTACTATAACCTTTATACTTTTATAGTTTTATTGCTTCACTTTATATTGAACTTTCTATAGTAACTGATGCACTGTTTTGTTGGACAGTGTGGATTCAAACAGGAGACTGGTTACAATGATTGATTTGGAGGATATCTCTACTGTGGATATAGGGATGTATGATGTAATAGTCCTACCTAGTCTTGTACCCTCTATGGACACTTACGAGCATATTTTGACAAACATGGCCCGTCAAAGTGTCAATGGTGTTTTGCATGGTTTCTTAACAAAAAGCGATACAGAACATGCTGGACCACTCATCTCAATTCTTGAACAATGTGGGCAGGAAGTGCCCGAGACCTTGAAAGATCTTCATCAGGCATCAAACATGTCGGAAGATTGAAAGTTGGAAGATTCTTTATCATTGTTTTTCTTGTGTGCATCCCATATTTGCAGCTCTTGTGAGTTGTGATCAATTCCATGTTTGGAACTAGGGTTTGGATCTTTGAATGGGAGGATGATTTGGTGGGCTAATTGGATTTCAGAAACATTGCATCCCCATAAAGACTCCCTTTCAGAAAATTTTGTAATACTGTCTTCGTTTAGAATATTATATTTTCTTGTAGCCGAGTGAAGGACAGTAGAATTTGGCTACAAAAGTTATGTCAAATTTTAGCTTTTAATGCATTTCTATTTTCCTTATGTGACAAGCTTTGAGCCTTAGCACATAGGATCGGATTTTTTTTTTCTTTTTCTGAATTCTTTTGTACCCGTATCAAAACGAAGTGGTGAGAATCGTTAGAAATCTTTCACTGTTTTTTTTTAGTATTATTTTAGAATGATAAATTAATGCTTATGATTAACATCCAAAACTCTTGAAACCCTCATCCAATACAATTCTTGAGTAAATGAGTTTTATGGACACTCCCTTTTACCAGTTTCTAACACTCACTTTATATGTAATATACAATTGAGTATTATAGAAAAAATAACATTAATGTTATATTGGTATTGTAAAACGGTTTATATTTTAGGACAATTTTTTTCCAAAGCAACTTATAATTTAGGACAAAGAGAATATCGTTTACTAAAGTAAAATTCAATAAATAAGGGTATATTAATGGCAAAAAAAATAAATGTTGCATTTGGTATAGTAAAGTGACAATTATTTTAAAAAACAAAAAAAGCAAAAGTGACAATTAAAAAAAGACCAATGGAGTATATGATATAGTGCTTTTTTAAAGGAGGCTAGAGAAACCCTCAAATTCGTAAACATTTTGACACACAGTCTGCAAAAACACCATGTTTTAAAGGGGTTGAAGGTGAACAGACCCTGAGAATAGGCATGTACTTGTACATTATTATTTATGTTATCCATACATGTTGAACCCAACAAAAGTGGACAACATGAAAATATATAACAACAGCATAATGTCTATATACAATTTGTGGGTCGATATGGACATCAATATTTACTAATTGTGTTTCCCATCATAGAACTGGGCATTTTTGGAGGATTTAAAAGTCTCCAAAAAATCTTTAGCCTTCTGCAGCTCTTCCTTCTGCCTTGATTTGTCCCATTTATGTTCAGCTGCCATTAATTGAATTACACGGGGTAATGCCCGTCTTGCTGCATCAGTGTCAAGGAAAGCAAGTCGAGACCTCCTTGCAATGAAGTCAGTGGCAGATTCAGAATATTCATGACGAGCACAGTAAGCCACCTCAGCCTCCAAAAAAGGGTAACCATGAGCAAGCCGCTTACCCAAATTTTCATTCTACATACAAAACAAAATGCATAATAATATAAACTTTCCCTTGTATGAAACCATAAGTACATTGTTCATATAGAAAAATAATCAACACTTACAATAAACCATAACTAAAATGCACAGATTTTCGGTTGATTTTTCAAACTATAGTAAATCCAGGTAATATATAGAAGCTAACCTGAGCAATGGCAGCCACACGTTCACCCAATGTTCCATATGCATGAGACAAGTGTTTTGCTGATGCAGTGTCCATTACCCCAGGAACAACTTTTCCCCCGTGTGTTAGTTTCATGCGCACATACTGTTGCGTGAGAACTGTAAAAGAAGCAGGATCCCACCCTTCGCCACCAACAATCCTAAGGTTGTTGGTCACACATCCACCGACGGGGGTCAGTTTCCCTGCCTTTATAGCTACATCAACAGCATCTTCAGCCATGCTGAAACACAATGTAATATTCATAATGGTTTATATGTGTAGTAGGAACGTTGCATGCTGGAATGGAACAATGAGATAGAAGGACCTTAATGAATGAAGCAGGAGAACTAGGAAAACAAATATTTCATAAACGGATTAAGATCAGGGTTAGTTAGAGAAACAACATCAGGAAAAATTTCGACAACATTATGCATGAAAAGAATTACCTGCGATAGGTGGTCCACTTGCCACCAGTGACGGTGACCAGACCAGGGTGCTCTTCAAAGACAACATGATCCCTGGAGATGCTTTCAGTATTTTTAGCTGATGGGTCTGTTGCTAGTGGTCGAATGCCACTCCAAGCAGAAAGAACATCAGAGCGTCTGACCTAAATTTTCCAAACATTATTTTATCCTTAATAAGAATCTGTGTATAAGGGAGAAAAGCATCTAAATTGAGTGACAGTTCGCCCCGATTATTTTTCTTGGACTTAATTATGTATTAACAAGGACAGACCCAGTTAATTGAAAAACAAGGGTGGTGACAGGGGTGTTGCTACAGATGGAATGATAGAACACAACATCATTATCAATATATATATAACATAAAAATGATGCAGGATATTATCATGACTTTGGCCTAAGATTATACATAATTATTTCCAAACAAGTATTAATCAAGGCAAGGATATTGAGAAATTCTGGTTTGGAATCAGAAAGTATCATTTGTTAGCAGTTAAATCATACCTTAACATTAAGGTAGTCAGATATGGCATCCAATATAAATTGTATTTCATCTTCATGTGGTTCTGGAAGAAAAGTAATGGCAGTGTTGGAATCTGTAGTTCCAGCAACAGTTCTTCCCAGCCAAGGCAGCATAAAAACAACGCGCCCATCCTTAGTTTTAGGAACAATTAAGCCCATACCCTCAGGGGAATAATAATCAGGGAGTATAATATGTACACCACTACTTGGACAAATCACATCTCGTACGTTTTTGTCAGCCATTTTCCTTACAGAATCACAAAACGGGCCGGCTGCATTTACAATCACTTTTGCATATGTATCAAACTCTTTGCCTGCATGATGCAAAATAATAAATAAAAACAATTAACAGCGGAACTGTTGAAACATACTATTTTTAAGCGTAAAGGTCACAAACTTGGCGTAGTGTGCACCCACAACCATAGTATACACACTTGTAAGGAAACTGTCTTCGTTGTACTCAGTCCGCAACCAAATTGTCGCTCGATTCGCATGTAAAACAGTTATGTTTCCATATGAAATTAAGTAACTGCCGAGTATGTGAACAATCCTTGTGAATACTGAATAATAATAATAATAAATGTGCAAAAATAAAAGATTATACTTCTAAAAATTAATTCTTCTGATTGTGCGTCTTCTTCCATACATTGTCTAATCTTAGTAAATCCAATATAAAGAACAAACTTATGCTATAAAGTGGGTCCAAGGAAGGGTCTGAGCCATTGCGGGTTAGTCACACAATAACAACTTCAACCCCCACATCAAGACTCCCCTGGAACAATTGAAAGAGCTTTTATGGAGCTTATATGGCCTTGTTTTGTTGCTTAAGTGGGTGTTTGATTAAAAGTATAAAAATAGCTTATGACCTATCTAATATCTATATGATTTTTTTGTGCTTATTTCAGTAAGTTTCTCATACATGCGTATGAAAATCAGTGAAGCGATTAGCTCTTATAGCACAAACTCTCATGTCATAAGTGCTTATTCAAAAAATAAGTTCTTCATTATGTTGTTTATCCAAATGTGTACTCAATCAGATATAATAATTTATGCTATAACCAAAAAAGTGAAAAATGTAGTAAACAATAGAGGTCAGTGGTAAGAAATAGAATTAAAAGGTGTTACCAGTTAAGTTGTCCCTGATTCGTGCACCAACTATTCGTTCACCACCACCATCCTTCAATAGGGATACAACTTCAGCATGGTTTAGGACTGCTGCACCAGCCAATGCAGCTGTGCAAGCCAACCCAACATTAAGTCGTGCATCATTCATCTGGCCATCGTAATAAACAACCGTGCCCCTCAAGCTTCTACCTTTCCCCTCTGTTGCCAAAGTAGGAAAGAGCTCAACAGACTCTTTTGTAGAATAATATCTTGATAAATGCAAAAGCCGTGCTCCTGCTACCAGATCGTACATTTTCAAACCCATCCAGTAGTACACTACTTCAAACCAGTCAAAACATGGGGTCATGCAAGGTAAAGCATTGCATAGGTGTGGTGCATTGTCGATAACCTGCTTACGCTCCTCAAGTGCATGGAATACTAACTTGAGTTGACCATAGTCAAGTTTGAAGACAGCTTTCTCCAAGTAACGAACACCTAAGATCGAAAACCAAAATAATATATCAACAAGTACTTACTGCTAACAAAAAAGATGTAAAACAAGACATAAAATAACCACAAAATCTCATTTCAGAAGTCACAGAGTAATAAACAATGTAGTAACACTAATAGTCATTCAAGTTCAAAACCACACTCCTTCTAATAACCTTACTTTAATAAATTCACAAATTCTTCGTTCTCACATTGAAATTACAATACAATGAATGCCACAAGTAGATACTACAAAAATTGATTATCTAGATTCATGAGCAGAAGAACACGTGTAACTACCTCCATGTATGAGTTTAGTGGAGCGAGAAGAAGTTCCAGATGAGAAATCCTCTCTTTCAACGAGGCCGACACGGAGTCCACGTGTGGTGGCATCCAGGGCAACGCCGGTACCGGTGGCTCCTCCGCCAATAACGAGAATGTCGAGTGGGTTAGCGGAGGTGGAGCCAATGAGTGACGACTGCTGAACTTGTCGGGACGGGAGGACGGCGTTTGGGTCGTGGATCTTCTGTTGGAAAGCAGCGACCTGGGATCCATGATCGTTGGATGTATATGAAGGTGAGAGCAGGATCGCGCCGCCGTAAGCCGTGGCTGCGGCTACTCCGATGGCGGTGCCGAGTCGTCTCAGGCGAGTCATGTCATGAAAAAAGTCAAAAAGGCTGACCGGTTTCTACCAAAAAAGTTTTTTTGAGGAATGTTCCTATACATGTTAACAATGGAGAATATTTTTTGTCAAAAAAAAAAAAAAGATAAAAGGGTTAAATATTTTTTTAATCTTTACGAAATCATGGTAATTTCAGTCTCCAAAATATTATAGGTGGATAAAAATTTTGTTTAGACTAAACTTGAAAGCTAATAATTTTATAATGACTAAAAATATATTTAATCTAAGATAAAATGGTTAGGTAGTGTTTGAGCCACATAACAAGCAGTTTGAGATCATGATTTCAAACTCAGATGAACAAAAAAAAAAAGAATGTTAGGGTTTCGACAATATCAATAGTGGTTGAGAGTAAACTTTATATTTCTGATGGTAGGGTGAGTAGATTGTGGCTTTTTAAGGTTTTGTGAGGCAAATGAGGATTGGGTCATCTCAATGCAATTAAGTTTCAGTCTCTGATACTTGGATATGGGATCTAGATTCCATATGTTATATGGGCTGCAACTCTCAACAATTATAATAGACATGTTACAATATAGTATAAATATTATTAAATAATAAAAAACATTAAATTATCATTAGCAAAAATTATAACAAAAGATTCCTTACATATTATCTAACAATATAAATAAAAGGAAGTTTTCTTTAAAAAAAAAACTATTAAATTATGATCGAAAAATACATAGTTTTATCAAGATAGATTTATTCATCTGAGAGCGAAAGATTACATTGAATGTATAAATCATATACAACCAACCATATTAAGAGCACTACATAGAATATTAGTTATTTACGTTCAATCCCAACACAAAAGAGAGTTTACTTACCCATATAATGCATAACTAACTTGAATCCATGCTCCCTAGCCCTCCAATGGTGTCTCACACCTTCTACCCTATGTTTTCTCTCTGTTTTCTCTCCATCTGCCTCAGTTTCTAGTTATTAGGTTTTGCAAAAATGAAGTACATCTTTATTTATAGATGTTTTGTATATTTAAGTTCGATAGACGAAGCAGGGCTTGCTTAGAGAATTAAGCTTCATTCCTTGGAGAAAAAAACCAGTTGTCTTCAAATATTTCTTGAACCGTCTTAGTTCGCTTAGCGGACCAAGCCTCCCCTAGCAAAATGCCTTTGGCATTTCTCTCAGGAACTCATGATTTGGCTTGCTTTCACGTCACTGAGCCCGCCTAGCGAATCAGGCTTGTCCCAAAATGTCTTTGTAATGTCATGGCTTGGCTTCTGGCGCGTGTATTTGTCTCCCTTTGTTTCGTATTGATGTAATCATGTTCAAAACCTACAAAAAGGTGTGGGAAACAGACATAAGAGATTTTTGGCATAATTTTGTGATATAAACGATATCTATATATAATTGGCGGGTTTTTGTATTGAATTATTTGTAAAAACAAGTCAATAAATACTATGAAAAATAACAATAACTTAACACTTATAATCTACACAATAAATGCCTGTAGAATAGAGGGTCATACTCTGGTCATCGATGGAGAAGAAAACACTAATGTTGCATATAATGTTTATTTACCCTTTCTCTTAGTTTTCCACTTTTTCTTTTCAATATAATTTATGCTTTTGATCTATTTTCTCTTGATCTAATTGTTGTCATCTCCAAATTTCTTTTCCAAATCCATGTCTATGTGAAAGACAAAATAACCGACTTTCGTGATGTAAATGTTAAGAGATCACATGGTGTGGAGTTTTTCAAATTTTAGTTAACTTTATAACTAGGAGATCAAAATGTTGGTTTTAGAGATGAGGGTATCAAAAGTTAACAATTTTGAAAATAAGGCGAATCAAAATTGCATTTAAGTCAAATAAAAATAATTTTAATCAAAATTTCATAAAAAACATTGTTTGTAATTTATACACATTAACGCAAAAACACAAATTTTGTGAGAAATTGTGGTTGAGACAAATACAATCTCACTTGCAAACACATGATCATATCGTCTTATATTCGACGTGAGACTTTTAACGATCTTAACAAACCTTGTTTCAAGGTTCCAAGCAAACGCCATTATACCAAAGCAAAATGAGTTTTTTAGTTTATATATATTAATTGTGAATAAAAAAAAAAAACTTATAATTTGTTTCTCCTTCACATTCATTGTGAGTCTCATCTCCTCTTTGTTTACAGTAACAAAGAAAGAATAGCGATATGAGCATGTTAGGGTTAACCAATTTCATACCCTCATCATCACTCTCAATCCCTTCTCTTCGATACCAACCACAACACTTTTCTACCATTTCCATCACCTTCAATCATCCTCGAAAACCACACCCACTTCCATTGTTTGCATCCAACAACAGTGATGGGGTAAAAGAAGAGGACAAAAATTCACAACAACAACCCTCTTCTTCTGGACAAGAACAAAAACAAGAAAAACTACCCCTTTTTGGTTTGAATTGGAGTAGCCTTTTAGATCGAGATCCTGATAATATCCTTGCTCTTGGATTAACTGGTATTCTCACATGGGCAAGTGTTCAAGTTCTGTGGCAACTCTTGTTTATCTCTTTGGCTATTCTTGTTGCTGCCCTCAAATACTCTTTTATCGCTGCTCTTCTCATTTTCATTCTCATCGCTCTTCTCTAATTCATTCCATTTTCTTGCTCACTTGTTTTGTAATCTCATGTGAAAATTCATTACATAAGTATTTTCTTTTATACTTTATGTTAAAATTATTTTCTGCATAAGACCTCAAAATGGGTTTATAAGTTGGATTACTCTATAATCAGGTTTATAGGGTTGAGTCAGGTTCGACTCAAATTATAACATGGTATCTGAGCCTATTTATAGGGTCACCCACTATCAGGTAACACACTTGAGATCAAGCTCTAGGCGCGAGGGGGTGTGTTAAGAAAGTGGGAGGAGGGTTGAGTTAGGTTGAAACCAAATTCTAAGAGCTTAGACTTGTTATTTGATTCTTCTGTTTACTAATTGTCTAGTTTTTAAGAATTCTCACTGTTACTTTTCAATTTTAGCTCCTATACTTTCTTTCATTTGATGTAATTGAGAAGTAATTCAGTGTTGCTTACATACTCTTTGTGGTTCTGCACTTCTGCTGTGTTTTTTCCCCAATTTTTGTCATGTTTTTCTCTGTATAGTGAAAAGTCTAGGTTTTTAGGGTTTTAGAATGATTGGCTTTTCAATTTTTGATAGGTTGTCTCTAAAACTTCCTGTTAATGAGATTAGGATTTAAGAATCTTCTAGAATTCAGATAAAATATTTTGTTTCTCTTGATAAAATAGCTTTTCCATTTTTCTAAATTTATTGTCATAGTTTGCTGGAATGGATTCTTATTGATTTACTGAACGTGAATGGCAATTGAAAGTGTCTCATTATCTTATCTTTGCTTTAGCATTGCCTAGAAAGTCTATATTAAACTATCGTGGCATATAGTGGAGCACAGCTCGTTCATGCCTAAAGGTAAAATGAAAATTTTGCAATTCTCCCTGCCATCAATCTCAAATCTTCATTATTCATGTTGCATAGTAGATATTGTTCTTTGCCAATTTTTACTGTTATTTTTTATTCTGGACAATTTGGATTTTCCTTGTTTGGCGTTTGATGCCATTTATGATACACTGTCTGTTATCCTTGTCATTTCTGTTTCTTTAGCAAAACAAACTAGACTAGCTTGCTTAGTTTATAACTGTCTAGGTTTTAGGATGTGGATTAGACAAGTAAACAATTCCGAAAACGGATTATTGATAACTCAAAAATTGTGAAATTTATGTAAAAGTGAAAGGGAAAATCAACCAAAAATGGTTTTCTTATTGTGCTATTAATTTTCGCTCTGGAAAAATGAATGAATCACTGCCACAGTGTTAGGTATTGGGTGGTATTTGATAGGGTAAATGCTAATGCAGTCAGTTATTTTAATATACAATTACTTAGGAGTACTTGACAGTTTGTATTATATGTAGTATTTGTATTGATTAGGAGCAGTTTGCCAGTTATTTGTATTGATTATGAGCAGTTATAGGCAGTTTGTCTTACTATTATAAATAACGTCATTTGGCCACAACTGTAGGGAAGGATTCATATTTATGTAGTTTGGAACCATATTGGTTTTGGGCAGAGAGAAATGTCTCTTCTCTAAGGAGCTCTTGCTCTGGGATTATAGAGGGATAATCTTCTGTAATATTTTCTTTTCAATCAATAATATTATTTCTTTTGTTTCTCTTTAATTTGGGTTCCTATCATACAGTAATAATTTAAATTTCATGGAATTCCACTGAAAAACTGTTATTGTTTCCCACAGGTTACACTTTCATTGCTGCTCATCTGATTTTGATTTTGATTTTGATTTGTATATTGAAACTTCTCTTTTCTTACTTCCTTTGTAGTTGCATTTTAATTGTGTTTCCCAAATATGTTATTTGGGTCAAGGAAGTAAGTATATATGCAGTGGAGAATAGGCTTCCTCGACCCCTTTTCTCAAAATAATGACAAAGCTAAGCTTTAGGTCTTATGTTTTAATGGAAATTAAATACTGGATGATTGTTGTTCCTCTTCAAAAGTATCTTAGTTCCTGCTGGACGAATTCTAAGGCTAGGCATCTGTTTATAGTTTTGTTTGGACTTAGCCTTTGATAGGAATTGTCACCCTAAAAGTTAGGGTAATTGCTCTATGGGCCTCTCAGTTTTGCTCAAAAGCCCCCTGATTTATCGGAACATAACTCCTGGTCACACAAAACCTATCTGGAGATACAATCCAATTTTTTTTTTCCCCGCCAGAAGCTATCTTCCGATCGGCTTATTTCAGGGATTGGGCAATCCAAAGGGCACATATGGCAACTACCAAAAAATAGATGTGAGATGGAGACATTGTAGAAGTATGGGCTGTGCTATTGAGAGTATGGGAGTGGACATGGTTACTTGAGTACTCACCTTGCATTATATATTATGTTCATATATAAAATTAGGAGAATACTAAAGTGTGCTCCATGGGCATTGGTTAATTCTAGTGGATATAAGTTTGTTAATTTGTTGTTTGACATGTTCGTTGCAATATTAATGATAGAAAATTATACTAACCTCCCTCAAATTTTTGGTTAAATATTACACTCTTGTTTTTAAATTATCGCTACCCCCTCGGAGGCTCAGACAGTTTTTCTCGTGAAATAGACCTCCCTAAGCTATTAACGTCATTGTTGACTTGCCTAACAGAAGAAATGATTGCTGCTTGTTGTGAACCCAAAAAGTCACATTCTACTCTTACCATAGAGAAGTATAGAAGTTGTTCTACTAAAATATTCTATAGGAATTGTTTGTTTTTCTATTTTTCCTTTTCTTTGTTAAAATGCTAGGAATCATTCATGCTACTCGGTACTGTTCAATTCTTTCATTTCCCCTGCATTTGTATTTCAAATCCTTAGTCAGACTAGGTGGCAGGGGGAGTGTTGCCATGAAAGGTCAATATGTGGTGTTGTGTTTGCCGAGGTAACAGGTTTAATGGAGGGTTTTATTTGGTCAAGGTGACCTAAGGGTTGACTGACTAACAAGGACGTTTCCAATTGATTGAAGCTCTATTTGGTGAAGGGAATTTAAATCAAATATGGGGGATTTAATTGTTGAGCATGCTCTCCCTTTATGATTTTGGCTTTCACACCTCCTCCCTTTACGATTATATAGCTTTTTGGTGTGAAGAAACATCAAAAATATTTCCTTGCATCATTGCTGATTTGCTCAAGTATTAGAATGATGCAAGTATTTTGTATTCAGGGTAACATCTACTGGTCAAAGTGTGTGACAATTAACCAAAACCCAAGGACTGTGTAATTCTCACTTGAATTTATGTTCAAATATAGTATTATACTCCCTCCGTTTCAAAATGAGCGTCACTTTAGCCAAAAAAAATTGTTTCAAAATGAATGTCACTTTACATTTTCAATCCAACTTTAATTTTTTTCTCCCCATTTCACCCTCAACAAATACTCCAACTTTTCTCTTACAATTTTCAATGCAACTTTAAGTTTGTCTTTTTCTTATAAAGTAAGGGTTGTTTAGTAAAAATGTTATGTCTAATGATTATTTTATTTCATTCCTTAATCTGTGTGCAATTGGCTAAAGCGACACTCATTTTGAAACGGAGGGAGTACATGTACTCCCTTTGTTTTCTAACGTATGTTTTTTGTTTTTTGAGATATTTTGTTACTACTTCTCTATTATTTTAAAGTTGACTATTTTTAATTAATAATGCTCTTATTTATTCAATTAAGAGAAGTAGATACAATGAGATAATAAACTCTCAAAGGTTTCTCTGAAAAGAGATTAAAAGTTTCATTAAAAAATTAAATAATTCTTGCTTTCTTTGGTTTCTGATCTTTCTCAATGCCTGGTTTCAAACCAAGTTGAAGTTAGGAAAGGTTCAAATTTACGCATCAAACCAATCACCCACTCAATAAGTGCTTTCTTTGTTTATGTACAATACTTAAATGGAACAGTGGAAGTAAGTTTTTAACTATTTGGTCATATTTTAATTTAGTTAAATAGTTTTGTTTTGATGTTTTATGTTTATTTTGCAAGATTATGTCTTTTGCTGATTTTTTTAATATACTTTTTATTTATTCATTTTTATAATTAACTAAATCCTGGGTAATTGCTATGTGCTTTTTTAAATATCCAACAAGTGGTGGAATGAATATTAGAAAGTTATATCCGAAGTGCACAATGAAAAAAACGTTTCATTTCCAAAAGTATATAGAGGATGTATCAAGTGAGAGGAGATTTTTATAATGAGAGATGAGAACATTAAATTAGGACCCTAGGATCAAACTGAACGTTGGAGATGATATGAACCCTAATTCTCCTCTTATTTTTTAAACCACAGGTAAACATAAAGGTAAAGGACTCTGGGATTAATTTGTCTTCTAATACGTTTATCAAATGAAGCTTCAGTAGTGATTATTGATAGTTTCATTAGCCATCGTCTCTCAGTCTCACACCCTCAAGAACAGGCAGCATTTGAAGATTATATAAAACAAATTTTCTAAACGCCTATTCGGTTTGTGCCCATTATTTCTTTGGCTCACGTTGGTCCATTATTTCACCAATCAACTATTCTCAAATGGCTCCTAGTGAGACATAAAGAACAAGGTTGCATGCAAAATAAATAAACAACAATTACTAGTCAGTCAAGCAAAGGTATAGTTAAGAAATGATAGGGGGTGCATAATGTTGGGAAAGGGAAGAATTGACAATAAATAGTTAAAATATTACTGAGAGCGCTTATCTACACATCTTCCCATTGTAATGACAATGTTGAGAAAAATTTGCATTTTCAAAAAGAATGGTAAAAAGAATTACAAATCCCGAAGTAAGATATGATTATTATATATACAGCCAAAGTAAATAGTATAATATAGAATATGACATTGTGAGTAATGATATGTATATCATATATAACATTAAAATGTAGGCTGCTGCTCTATCAAAAACCAGCAGAGTAATTCAGCTCTTCAGCAAGATTCTGTCAACCAAACAGAAACAATCAGCAATATACACTACAAGCTTAACCATCAATTAAGGTATGCCAGTATATTTTTACATGAAATTTTATGCAAAACGGGGGGTGTTTTTTAGTACTTTAGAATAGCAATTAGGGATTTTCATTGTTAGTTGGGGTACTTAATTGGAGGATTTTCGTTTTTGACATCTAGAAAAATTATCTATTGCTTGGCTTAGGAGTTAAGACTATCACTACCCTAGGCTTTGGTTGGGAATTCAGAGGAAGCCTGCAGCTAGTTTGCTAAAAATAGAATCTTCTGATAGAAACACAATTCACCACCCTTGTGTTTTTCAGTGATTATTTTAGTCAATATGTTAGACCCAACAAGAAATACCATTGGCAGGTTAGTCAATGACAATGTTTTCGATGGCAGATTGCGGAATAACAGAAGGTCAAATATCTTCCACATAATCACACATTGCGGGCATCCCTTCACGAACAGCTATGATGGTTGTCAAAATATCTGTCACTCCATTCTGCCATGGCTGCCATTTAACTACAATGGTCCATGAAGGTGAACCACTTAATTGATTTTACTAACCAATTTCTTCCTGGGTTAATTATTCCAGCTGTCAATTTCCGTTGGGTGAATTTTCCTAAATGTCTAATTGGTCTAATATGTTTGACCCAAAAGGAACAAGAGCTGATGTTGTATAATATTTCAACCATACTCAATTTTCCCATTGATAAATAAGCTAAGTTCAGGCTAGATTTGAAGATTTAAGCCAAGTAAATCATGAATAGCTCAATCTATTTGCATATCTATTGCAAGCTATGTTCAGAAATGGTTCTAAATTTGGAATTATGAGTGTACCACATTAAACAAAAATAAGTAAAACAATGCCACACTTGGATAAATTCAAATTAAGACGCACCTGAATAAACTGTAATCCAAGTATAATATTGTTCAATATTGCTATTTATCATCTGCATGAACTTATTCACACTTTAGCATTGGCAATTATTTGCTGCAAACATTTCATAATGTAGGAGAAAGAAGGCCGCCTCCTTGGTTCCCTACAGTAAGAAACTATTGTTTCAGATTCAACCATATGGCAATGAATTACAAAAAATGCTTAGTTGGCCAATGGTTGGCATAACTGGTTAGAGTCTCCTTGGTCAGATTTGAATCCCACCACGGCCATTGTTGATGAGTTATCTGTATGTGTCTCTATAAGGTCTCATTGAGCCAATGGCATAACTCTGAATGTAGGATGAGACACTCACCACCAAGCTTAAAACTTCATCTATTAAAAAACAAAAGAATTAAATTAATAATTTAATTTACTTACGTAGACCAGCAGAGCTCAATTAAGGCAGCCACTTGAGGATTCACATGCCTCGGAATATCTAGCCTTTTGCCCATAAAACCAACAGCTGCAACAACCTACACTAATGATATTTGGATGTCAAATCAAAAGGCATTTGGTGCACATTAAAAGTAATGATCTATGCACAGACGGGTTAGTGAGGAAGCAGCTCAACCAGAGGAGATAACTAACATACAGCCTTGGCCATCAAATTTTAATTCGGGTGAATTACAATATAAGGATCAGTGAAAACATTAGTTTAGATTTAACCTTTTCGTATAAAAAGAAAAAAATTATTAAGATGAAAGGAAAAATATTATGAATAGAACAAAGGAGAAGGAATCCTCTTCAGAAATTACAAAATATATAACAAAGCAAAAAGAAAAATCAGTGAAACAACGCTACTTATATAATTGAAGGGGCTCCATGCGTCCAACTATCAAAAGAAAGGCTGATCATATAATTGATCCAGATGTTGAAAGATGAGTTGTTGGTACATTACAGCATGTTATATATGATCAGCTACTAAGTCAACAGAGTGTGCCAAATCTTGTCCCAATCACTTGATTTACAATGGACAGCCTTCAAAACAAATGCATCCGGACTCTCATATTGCTCGCAGCCTTTAGCCTTTCATGCTTACTGTAATGCAGAGTGAGCCTCTGACCATGATGAGTGATTACCACTGCTCAAATTCAGGTGCTTGTGTCTGCCTTTTGTCCTCGGTGGTCCAGGAAACAGCATGTGGTTGCCCAGTCAAGCAGAGAAGCTGAACATAGGACCTCTCTTGTCCATGCCACTGCTGAGATTTTCTACGAGAATTGTGATAATCAAACTACCGTTTCTCTAGCTCACAACCCTGTGCTCCATGCAGAACCAAACACACATTGTGTTCTACATGTACCAGCTCAGGGCCAATGTGTCTCACTTGGGACCTCTCTCCTACTAGGATTCTTGTATTATATCACTATCTCAGAGTGTTCAATTCCCTCTTAGTATCACACCCTCCTTTATGTGGAGAGGGTTATATTGGAGGTACCAAATAGTATTAGTTATCATCTCTTATCCAATGTGGGGCTCTTTAACACACGCCCTGAGACTGGACATTTGGAGCATGAATATAAATGGTGGGTGGCCCGATAGCGGAAACCTAATAGCAGGTGGTCCAACGGATTTTGGAGGAGGCTCTGATACCATCTTAGAAATTGCGGTTGGGTCTAACACAACCCCATAGAACCGGCTTCTAAGGTGAGGATTGCCCCCACTTATAAACACATTGTTAGACAATCTCTTATCCGATGTGGGACTCTTTAACAATTACTATTGATACCATTATTTATATTTTACCTATATTACCCTTAATCATTTATTATCTAATACCATCTATTTCTCTCTCAGTAATAAATAGCCAAGGGTATTATTGACAAACCAATAATTAATGTTGCATTGAGCTTTGAAAACAACAGTTAAACAGGAACAAAATTTTCCTTCAAATGTGAGTTTAAAAACAAACGAAGGGACAAAGAGTAACAATATCAAATTCCAAAATCAATTGTCAATTTTTTTTAATATATATCTCCAAAATCAGCGCTCAAAAAGAGGAACAATATCTTTCTGCATGGTATTCTAGAGATTAGCTTACAATCCAAAGCATCATGATAAGGAAAATAACCTGTGAAGGATTAAACTGCCTCCATGGTTGTTGAAGGGTCACCAGTTCCCACAAGATTACACCAAAGCTGAATACATCGCATTTTTCATTTGATAGTTCACCTTTGATGACTTCTGGTGCCATCCATTCAGGCTGATTTAGAGTTTGAAACCATCAAAGAATTATTTTACATAGAAAAAGTTGGAAAAAAAAAAAAACGCTTTTCAGTTGAACTTACAGTTCCAGCAGCTGTTTTGGATGAAAGATATGTATTTGCCTTTGTACGTGAAAGACCAAAGTCACATACCTGAGTTGATATTATAAACAAAATGAATGTCGATACACCATAATATGTAGATCCATATATCCATAAACGCATGCAAGGAGATTGTACAAGGAATAATTATTCTAGGCAAAACCTTTTTCTTTTCTTATTTTGGTATCAGTTCAGGTTTTAACATCCTCTTATACAATAATTTTAGTGGGGTTGTCTTGCCTTTAGCAAGTTTAGTATTTGGGTGAGCCACCACGGTATTGACCTTCCTTGAAAACATGTAAGTAACAGCTTAACTGAGAGTTTTCCCTAGCTAGAAACAGTGATGTATACTAAATGAGAAATCCGTTGCCCTGTGTGTTATCATGGCCCATGAACATAACTCCTTGTGTAGTTGTCAGCTATCCAAAGCCAACAGGTAGAACAAGAGGGCTCCAATGGGTTGTCAAATTTGTTAGTTCTTGAGTTTGTCCCCTATAACAAGTGTTTTGGGTAGCATAGGGGGATTGTTTCACTTGGAATTTGGGATTTAAGTCTGACTCGATCCAAAAAACTAGCTCTAGAGGTGAGGATTGTTCAAGTCTTGTAAAAACTACTTTAGCAATATCTCTAACCAATATGGAATCTCAACAGTTCAATTCCACTAATTCTACACCTAAACACGACATCCCATACAACCTCGCCAAATCATGCTTAGTGGGACAAAAGTCAGAATCAAGCAATCTCACAATTATGATTACCGTTTTAACTATCATGTATTGAGAGACTAGGAAACAAAAGGCTAGTGGGTGCACATGGATAACATGTTGAGATCCCAGTTATTCCACCCGCAATAGTCTACACTGAAGATGTCAAGTCTTGAGCATGATGGGGTGTTTTGAGAGTCTCCCATCAACTAGAGATATGACTAAGACAGTGCTTGTAAAGTTTGGTGAGTCCACACCTTGCAAATCGATTTTGTGAGTTAAGCCCAAGCCCAAATTCTAATTAGACACCTTGAAATAGTGAACCCAATGATACATCAGATCAGCATAAAGTAATGTTTGCTGCTTAAGGGTACACGGTGACTTGTGGAATAAACTGCGATGAGATATTTACTATTCATTCATGAAGACTTAGTGGAACAAGTGTACATAGAAATCTTCCCTGTACTCAATTACATTAGAGGAAGAAACATGATGTACAGGATAAGAAAGATTTTATACAAGTTGAAGCAGTCTCCTCATGCCTAGTTTGGAAGATTCACGAGGAAAACGATGTTCCCAAGATACAAAGAAAGTGAAGGCCATCATACTCTCTACTTTAAACTTTCATTCCACGAGGTATAAACTCATTGTACCAGATGTACATATTGATAGCATCATTACATTAAACACCAACTAAGCAAATCGTAAAGAAGAAATGAGTAGCAATGTTAGAATTGAAGGATCTTGGAAAGCTGAAGGCATACTTCATTTGAGTTTGAACTTTTAATTGCAAAAATGTCACTTTGTTTCAATTTATTACCATTTTAATGGTTTGTACAGGAAACAGTGAATAGTTGTTTTCATGGTTTCTTACACAAATATTTGAAAACTTAAAATAAGATGAAAACAATGAGATATTTTAATGATTAAAAGTCAAAACAAGAAATGAAAACAAAGGAAACTTGTTCTTGTAGAAGATATCAAATTTCCTTTTTTAGTATTAGAATATTTACAATTATTAAGACCAGTTTTATGATATTTTATTTTCCCTCTTTAATGTTGATAGGGTCATCATTCCTTAATCAAAGGAAACATGTCCTTGTAGAAGATATCAAATTTCCTTTTTTATTATCAGAATATTTACAATTATTATTGAGATCATCAATATGTTATTTTATTTTCCCTCTCTATTTTGTGATCCTATCAATCCTTAATTTAAGGAAGTGACATTATGTTTAATTCTCCTATTTAAGGAGTGTTCTCTCTATTGAAATAATACAATTCTTTTAGCCATATTAGTTTGAGACGCTGTGAAAATACTCAGATTTACAGCTTGAAATCGAAGATTATGCAACAGTAAAGAGGGTGACAGGGACATGACTACCAATTACAATGAATTGATGACCCTGTGGCAGGACTTGGACCTTTGCTATGAGGATAAGTGTACTAAAGATAGCGTTCAGTTTATTAAGATGCAGGAAAATGATCGTGCTTTTGTCTTTCTTGCAGGTCTTAGCAGAGAACTGGATGAAGGGGCAGAATTCTCGGGAAGACTCCTTTGCCCACTATTTGTGAGACTTTTCCAGAGGTACGAACTACTGAGAGAAGAATCCCAACAAAGGGTTATGATTGGCAAGTTAGTTCCTCTTTTTTAGAAGAAATTATGTGTAATTCTCCTATTTAAGGAGTGTACTCTCTATCAAAATATTACAGTTCATTTTTCCCTATTAATTTTGACTTTCCTAAATCTTCTCAACCAGATAGGAAAGCTTGGGTGGAAGGCTACTGGTGTAAATTGCAGGCCTAGATCCTGTTCCACAAAATCTTAAAACCATGTATGGAAGAGGACTATTATTAGGAAGGACGGAAATCTATCCATGGAATTGAACGCAAATGCTCATTTTGTAGGCCCAAATATTCATAGAAAGTAAACATCAGGTTATTGTATGTTTTCTAGGTGGAAAACTGGTCATGGAGGAGCAAGATATAGAGAATGTAATTGCTCGCTCAAGTTCAAAGACCTAGTTTTACGACAGATTATTTCTGTGTACAATTTTCTCCCCTTGTTTCCTTTTATAAAGACAGATTTTCTTCCAGGAAGCTAGCTCTATTCTAAGCAAGTAGTTATTAGCATAAATAAGCACAAACCTCTTTACAATGAATTCAATTAATAATCTCTATCCAGAAGAGATTAATTAGAATAGACTTACGGTGTAAAACAACTTTACACAATCAACGTGTAAAGTTGTTTGGTTGATTGTGTAAAGTTGTTTTACACCGTAAGTCTATTCTAATTAATCTCTTTATGAGGACATATGTAGTGAGAATGATATCTTTATGTGAGAATGAAAGGAAGACTTATTGACCATTAGATAAAAAATAGATGGTTGAAATTAAAAAAGCTCATTTAGGCAACTCACACATATCCCTATTCTATTATTTCTCTTCAACCTATTGATCTTTTCATCTTCTTCAACCGATCTTCTTCCTCCCATGCCCATTTACCTCTCTTTCTGATAGCTAAAATTATTATAGATTATCGATCGATAATCTCCCATTATAACAGACTTTCAAGTTATTTCTTACTTGTATTGATGATATTTACCAATAACTAAAATTGATAATTTTTATGGATTCTCCAATCGGCAATTCAATTTCAAATTGTATCTAAAGGGGAGGAAGGAGATGAAGGTGGGAAGAAGATGGATCAATGGGTTGAAGAGAAATAATAGAATAGGGAGACACACATGTGTTGCTTAAATGAGATTTTTTAATCTCAACCATTTATTTTTGATCTAATGGCCAATAACTATTCCTTTTATTCTCACGTAAAGATAGCATTCTCACATACAGATTTTCTAACAGTTACCTTAACAGTGTATGAATCATCAACCAAAAGATTTGGAGACTTCAAATCTCTATGAACAATGGGAGGTTTCATTTGATGAAGATAATTCATTCCACTTGCCTAGACAAACATATCAGATCTCAAAGTCTTAGTGAAAGTAGTACTTTCTGTCTGATGACAAAAAAGTCAGAATTGTAAGACTGACAGTCGTGATTGATGAAGACATACCACGTCATATGCCATACTTAAACGACGCTTCTCGCTGATTGAGGAACCAACACCTGGCATCTGCAAAAGTTCATACAAGCTTCCTCTGCAATTCAAGGAGACCATTTGCTTAAGAATAAAACATTCAGCCTAAAATCGTTTCTAACCAAAAAAAGTGATGATTGTGTCAGGAAATTATTGCACCTTGATAAATATTCTGTTACTATCGATAATTTTGGTGGTTGAATAACAGCGCCCATTAGAAGTACAATGTTTGGATGACGTAGGCGCTTCATGAGTGTGACCTATGAAATAAACTGGGATACTGAAGTAAAATCAATGAATACAAAAAAATGAATATATGAAAATATAATATAAAACCATTCCCTGGCCTCAATCTGAAAAAGAAAAAAAATAACTATGAAAGAACATGAATAAATTAATAGCGTATACCTCCTTTAGAAACTCTTCAAATCGTTCAGAATCAAAACCTTGCACCTTAAGTATCTTCACAGCAACATCCTGAAGGGTAACACAGTTAGTATTTGGTTATCGGATTGTACCCTATAACCCCAACCAACGCAGAAAGGACAGCATAAAAACATCTAAAAAGGAATATTAATTGTCACAATGGTAATTTATTCTTTCTTCACTTTTGGAGTCAGCAGTTCAAGAGCCATAGTCGTTTGATTTCTTTGCATTTGTTTTTTCTTCATCTACATTGTCATCCTGGACATCCTCTCCTAAATACCTTGAAGTTGTATCCTATTTTGGAGACCTCTTTTGTGTAAAATAGTGAGTCTTGTTAGTTTTCTAAACAGTAAACACCACCAAGGAAATTATCCACCTAGAGTTAATAAATGGAATTGCATCTCATTTTTTTACTTGTTCACTTGTACACTCTGTAGTTTTTTTTCTTTATTTATTTTTTAATGGCAAAAGCCAGTATGGTAATTGTTATGTTAGTATACTCTAGATGATTGCTCTCATGCTACATTGCTTTACACATCTATGCAAAAGCATCAGCATCATACATGAAACACCTTGTATCATCACTTCTCAACAAAATATGGAGGCAGAAAGAAAAATCAGACACTTGCTTCAAGTTGCCCAGGCTCTTTTGTTTCAAACGGGAGTCTCGAAACCTTTTCAAATTGTTGCAGCTTCTACAGCAGTGTTAAAAAATTGATAGTCTACCTTCTTTTGCTATAGATGGTCAAATCCTTTACTTTATCCTCTTTCCATTGCAATCCTCATTTTCTCTTCCTCCTAGATTTTTTTTATCGCACATGCTTTATATTGAAAAGTTCGTTCTCGAATCTCTTAGTTGGATACTCATTCTCTCCAGTGAACTTTCTTAGGATATTCTCACGATGTTATTTACCTAGTTTGCACTGTTGTCTTTTATATAGAGGTCATTCCATGGACATGCTTCTACTAAGGACTTCTCGATGTTAACTATTTTGATCTCCTAGGAGATCCACATATAGCGAGCATGTTCTTGTTGAAAGCGACTCCATTTATCAGAGAAGTGAGAAGACCAAGTTGAAGTGTTGTTACTTGATCTAGTCTAAATATACCAAGCAATGGCAAAGGTAACGTTTGAATTGGAGCGAACAATGGAAAATCTATCCATAGATGAATGGGAGAACCTGCCCCCGCAAGATAAATTTGATTATTATCTAGAGTAAATTACACGCCCCTCCCCTCATAGGTTAAAATATACACGCCCCTCCCCTCTTATGGAAAGTATACCACAGAAAATTACACTATCCTCCCCTGAAAGATGATTGAATTACATTCTCTTCCCCTCTTATGTTAAAATCTACACTCCCCTGCCTTGATAAACACTTAGTCCATTTTAATATAATTATCAAACTTCTAAAATGCATGTTTTTCTCTATTTTTGATTCACAATATCATTAACGTATAGTTTTAAACCCTATTAGAAACTATGAAGCAATACAAGAAAAGTGTGCATATAAAAATACGTATTTATGAAGCAATACATTGACAGTAAATTGTGGTTTAGAATGAATTGCTATTATAAAAACATCCATATATGTTAAAATTGGTTAAACTTTCATACATATTTAACTCTTAAGGGAGCAGAGTGTAATTCAAGCATCTCTTAGCAGAGGATAGTATAATTTACTCTACATATTTACTTCTCAAGGGAGGAAAGTGTACACTTTAACACAAGAGGGTATGGGAGTGTAATTCAAACCTCTCTCATGGGAAAGAGTGGAATTTACTCTATTGCTATACTCCCTCTGGTCCTTTTTATAAGAGACAAGAGGGAGTATTTTATAAAGCTGGGCGCATCCCTCCTATGGCGTGTTTTATCTTTCAGTATATAAAATATGGAGATAGGGGAAGACTAACAGCACTCAGTCATTCTAATTCATCAATTTTTCTAACAATAATGAATGACAGCAACGGCATGAATGTTGATATCCTTATAATGAGTATTGAGGACAGATGAATAAGTAGACACTTGAAGAAATAAATGCTTACAGAGCCACGCCAGTCCGCACGAAGTACAGTTCCAAATGACCCTGAAAAACAGTTATTGTTGCTCTTATTTTACTGTTTCATATTAGATTTTCTCTAAGACAAAGACTGCATGGGTAGAAGCAGAATTTTTTTACTCTATACATCTTGTACAAGGTTTCAAATACAGTACCTGTCCCAATGTTCTCCTTCAAAATAAGTTCACTCCACGGAATGTCCAGATCCTCCTCTTCAAGTTCAACTTCATGACTCGAATAATTCACTACCGATTGGTTTGCTTCATTGAAAGACATGTGTTCCTCGGTACCAGGACCTAAACGAGATGGCATATCAAATTAGGAGAATCCAGCGCCATTATCACAGAAAACAGAGAATGCAGAGCATTTGAGCTTATTAATTAAAAGAAACAAATTAGGCATATTAAGCATCAGAAGGTATAATCTGCTCATGAGAATCCTTTTATTGATAGAAAAGACAATTCAATCTTACTGAAAGCACCTAAATGGTTGTTCCCACCAGCATAGTTTGCACCAAACATTTCAGTTTGCTGAAGATCCACTTTGTCCCTACAATCAACAGTACCTCCTGTCATGATGAAAATCAGCAAATTTAGAGGTATATAACTGGAAACAGATACCATGTTAAACTTTTGATATTTATCATTAACCTTTATCTATTCTAAATTATATTTTCTTCCTATGCCATATCAAGGATCACGCTGCATGAACAATATCAATATCACACAAGGTTTTAAACTGATATGGCAGAAGCAACAAATATAAAATAACACAGAAAACACCAAGCAACAGAATAGCAATACAAAAATGACCAAAGAGCGTACATGCACAGACGCAATCAAAGGATCACACCCTAAAAGGCCTGTAGGAAAGCACAAAACAAACACAATGCAAGGAAAAATTACAGACAACGAAACCACCACAATAGCCATGTTGGATGAGTTAGGCCCCAAATTTCAACATGGTATCAGAGCCTATCCTAGATCTATGGTCGGGTCACTCGGATCACACTCAAGATACCACTCCTGGGCGGTGGGGGTGTTAAAAGTCCCACATTGAATGAGTTAATGCATGAACATATGTTTATAAGTTGGGGGAGCCCTCACCTTACAAGCCGGTTTTGTAAGGTTGAGTTAGGCTCAACCCAAAATTCTAAGAGGGGTAAACTAATAATAAAACACAAAACAACACTCCTTCTGCCTTCAATAAAGAAGAAAACTTTTTCGTGCAAGAAATCTACAAATTTCTAAGTAGAATATGTCAATAGAATTGAAAGCAGCAGAATTATTCATTAGTGCTGATTTGGTGCAGATTTGTTGGTCATTAAACCAGCAGATTTGCACAGACTTTATTGCAAGTCAAACAAGCATAT
>Ga0315914_1001647_pt1 | contig 33775 bp, 22 predicted proteins | sample MpolenodulesMG_FD_203920 | JGI IMG/M metagenome (GOLD analysis project Ga0315914, IMG submission 203920) | Medicago polymorpha root nodule microbial communities from Los Angeles, California, United States - elongated nodules | ecosystem: Host-associated > Plants > Roots > Nodule | place: USA...
TTTTTTTAACGTATTTAGGAATTGTGTGATGAGATGTAGTGGCCATTAGACTCCTTGATATTATATATATGCTTCTCTTGAATTGAATCATTTTATTCTCTTGCTTTATCTTTTAAATTTGCTTCTGTTTCTTATGCCAAGTAACGAACACGTACCACAAGGACTTGGAGTGATCATACAACCAAATGGCTTATCTGGAAAATGACCATCTTTTGAAATTTAATTTATGGAATATTAGAATAAGATAATTATATCATTGTGTGGGTCATTTTTTTATAGATAAAATGAATGTGCAAGAAGATTAATCAACAAAGAAGCTAGTCCTATGTTTTGTCCAAAGTTAGTTCTATTGCATTGCTTACGTTTTAAAATTAAAATAAGAGGGGGGAAAATAAAGATAATGTGGTATATTATAACCGGTGCATATTTACGATTTCTATTCAAATTGAATATTTTACTACTAAATTATTTTTCTTTTGTTAAATATTACTTTCTCCGTCTCGAAAATGATTGACTTATATAATTTAGCCTCGTCAGCTACTAGGAGAGAATTCAAACTAGAGGGAGGGTATCTTAAATGAACTAAAGATTAGAGTCACCTCTCAATTCTATCTCAAGTCTTAACATGAAAATTAGCAACTACTTCTATTTTAAGAAAGTATTGACCAACAATATGCATACTGAGTCTGAGACAATGGACATCAGCCCCTCTGACATACAGACCCAAGAAGAGGTTCGGAAGATCAGCAACAACATGCGGTGGCTACCACCGGAGGAGGATCACGTGAAATGTAACATAGATGCAGGTATCATTAGTGATCAAAGGAGCCATGGCATTGGTATATGCATTCGGAATTCTCAAAGCGATTTATCAAATCTATGACAAATTGATTCGAGGGGACTCCCCCTCTTGTGGAAGCGGAAGCAATAAATTTAAGGGAAGTTATTATTTGGAAGGTGTGTTATTTAAACAATTATTTTGGGACAATTTATGAGACAACTAAATATATACAAGACAATATGGATTCTGACATGCAAAACAAGTAAAAAATAATTAAAAACCATCGAAAAATGATTGTTAAAATAACATTTCTCTTTTCTCTTATTTGTCATGGTAAATTGGGACTATCAAGAGTGTCGGTTGAACTAGATTGTAAGTTAGTGGTTGACAACATTGAGTTCACAATTTTATAGTATAATTTGTTCTTTCAACCAATGTCCTAAGACTCTTTAGCATTTCGATTTAAAGATTTAGTTACTAATACTATTGGATTTTAAGTGAGTGATTAAATATGTGAGTATATGAATTAATATGATTTTGGATATATAAGAGAGATGTCATATCTTCACCTAAAATCTATTATATATCCGATATTTTGCACATTCATAGTAAATTGTTACAACAATAGAGAATAATATTATAAGCAAATTGTTACAGCAAATATATTACTCTCCCCACCGACCCTAGTAAAGAGTATCAGAATATAAGCAAATACTTACTTGTATCTCACAACGCTTTGACAAGAGTATAAGAGAAAATGTCAGAAAAAAATAATATAAGAGAAAAGAAAAGAAAAAGTCGAATACAAGTTTAAAGTGTTTTCTTATGGTACAATTTGTAACAAAGAATTTTCACTTTATCTTCATTGACAATCATAATTCTAAAGAACTATCATACTCCATCATAAGGGCTATACTTCATTTGAAGCCAAACTACCCCAAGAATTTCCACATGTCAAAAATCATGTTAAAAACATATGATGAAATTTTTGATGTTGGCATTAAGCTCTTCAACCACCGACATAATCCTACAACGCACCTAACATTAATGTCAGTCCATGCCCGTGTACTAATTAACACCCTCTGTAATCCCAATTTTATGAACACATAGTTAACTTAAAAATTCCATAAAACCAAAATTGATTATCCCATCAATTTTCTCTACCTGAACTTCAAAGCGTGTGATTGCAACACTTTCACAACGTTACAATTAGAACATACTAAGAACTCATACGTCTAGACATAGCCAAAAAGCTCTGATGCCGTAATGCTGGTGTATTAATCAATCCTTGGACATAACCAAAATTTTTTTTAGGGTTAAATATGTTTTTATTTCTATAAATATACAAATTTTTCGTTTGAGTTCCTTTAAAATTTTCCTTCAATTTTTAGTCCCTATAAAATTTTCAATCACTACTTTTGGTCCTTATTTTTAAGCAAATTTTTATATTTTTTAATGAAATTGTACAGAAATGTATGGAATATTGTAAAAATCACTCCAAAAAAAATTAGAATTTTTTAAAAAACATGAATTAAATATGATTTTTTACCGCAAAAAATATAAAAATTCATATTTAATTCATGTTTTTGTAATAAAATTTAATTTTTTTTGGAAGAGATCCTTATAATATTATACATTTTTCTGCAAAATTTTATTTAAAAATATGAATTATACATATGAGTTTACTTTAAACGAGGAACGAAAAGTAAAGATTGAAAATTTTATAGAGAATAAAAGTTGAAGGAAAATTTTAGAGGAATCAAAATGAAAAGTTGGTATATTTATAAGGACTAAAAACATATTTAACCCAAAATTCTATGGTCACACATTAGCATTTTTGAATAAAATAAGTAGAAGATGAACCGACATTAGTCTGGGCGTAAGAGAAAACGTGACGTGTCTATGAAATAAGTGATTAAGAAGCAGCAAAATAACTGGGTTAAGATTTACGTGTCACCTTCAAGTTTAAGTAAAGTCTGGTGGTGCGTGTGGACCTTCCTTTGCTTTGCTGCATGCATCTACCAACCTACCTTCTTCGCTTCGCATGTGCTCAAGCTCAAGCACAACACAAGTGATTATCATTTAAGCATTTTCCTATATTACTATATAAATAAATAAATAAATAAACTCTTTTCATTCAAATATCTATCTATCTCCCCAAACATAACAATAACAATACCCCACCACCTTTTAGGCTTTGTTTGGATTGATGGCGTGTGGTAGAATGAAATGCGATGAAGTGGTATATAATAGAGTTCCATTGTTTAGATTGATGGCATGTGGTAGAATGAAATGAGATGAAGTGGTATATAGTAGAGTTCCATTGTTTGGATATTTAAAAATAAGTGGAATGGAGTGGTACATGATGGAATCCATTCCATCATCTTCCTTTATTTTCATTCCTCCCAATTTGAAGTGTATAGGATGGAATGAGGCCAATTAATTTCACAATTACCTTTTTAACCCAGTTTTTTTATTCAATTATACATGTTTCTTCTGTTCTCCCTGTTTCTTCTTGAGTTCATGTCAACTGCACATATCCAACAACATCAAACTCTACAACGCTGTTCTACATAGCACTAGACATTCCAATACATCAAAGTCATTTCTACAAAGCCAAACCACTCATGAAAATCAATGAAACTGCATTCTAATTAAATAAAAAAGCGTAAAAAACTGAACGAATGGAGATGGTGGGGGTAACGTGATGGACAATTTTTCAAACAAAATTAAACCGTTTTTTGCTACTATTTTTTTTTTACTATTTTTATTATAACTATGTAGTTCTATATATGATTTTGCTAAAAAAAATATATGAAAGTATTTTTAAAAAGGGTAGAAATGGAATAAATAAGTTTGTTCCGTTCCGTCGTAAAATGAGTTCCATGAAATACCGAAATAATGGAATGGAAACTCTATCCCATCCCACTTTATTTCATTCCACTCCGCTCTATTTTGTTGGTTTTAAAAAATCCAAATATAGCCTTACTGTTGGAATTCGAATCAAATATAATCAGATTCTATTCTTCCTGCATTAACGAATCAACACTTTCCTTCCCGTCTCTCAACTCTCTATTAATAAATAATATTATTTATTTCTTCTATAAATCTAGATAGATAGATATCTAAATATAATAAGAGATTGCATCCAAAAATATATAGAATAAAATAAAAGACCGTTTATCTTTGAGGAGGAGTAGACCAAAGTAAAGTAAACATTGCTTTTATTCTCCGATGGCGATTTCCGACGACCCTCACGGTGCCGTCCGAAACCCAACGGTTTTAAAAGAGTCCTCTGTTTTGCGTCGCAGACCGAGCGCAGCCTCCGTCAGCGGCTTCTTCGAATCGTCTGCCACGGTGGAAGGCGAGAGTTCCGGTGAAGAGTCGGTGAAGGATTCTAGTTCCGATGACTCTATCGGCACTGACCAAAACATCACTGCTGCCAATTCTGATCAAAATCAAGTGCCTGATATTTCTTCGATCAAATTCACTTACAGGCCTTCTGTTCCCGCTCATCGCAGAATCAAGGAGAGTCCACTCAGCTCCGATAACATTTTCCGTCAGGTTCTCGCTTTTTATCTATGTTCGTATTGTAAATTGCAATGTTAAGTTACGAATATGTTACGTTACTTGATATTGTTTGGTAGATTTTGTTTTTTATTTCTAAATTAGATTAGATTAAAATTTGGCATGGCATTAAAAATCTGTAATGAAAACTAGTTAGTTGAACGAATAGACCTAAACCAGTATATGTTTGGCAGTTTCAACATAATCGCAATGAGTCACCGTGATTTTATACTTTGTAGCTTGCAAGCTTTTGCAAAATCACGGTGGCTCATTGCGATTCCGGCAAAGTTACTATAATACCAAACATGCAAAAAGTGTATGTTTGTTCTTCTTTAATATGAAAAGGAAAACATTAGAAAGTGTATGCTCGGTGTACTAGAGAGTACTAATATCAATTAATGCTTTGAATTGAATAGAATGGCAGAGTTGTGTGTTTTCAGTTTTGTTGTTATAAATGAACATGCGTGCTGATCAGGTAACTGTATTTCTTTACTAATTATTGAATCAGTTGCAGAGTCATGCTGGCCTCTTCAACCTCTGTATAGTAGTCCTTGTTGCAGTGAACAGCAGACTTATCATTGAGAATTTAATGAAGGTTTCCCTCTTCCTCTCCTCTTTAATATGACATGATGAACTTTTCTTTATGGCATGAAGACCCTGTTTGGATAAAAAACTTAATTTTCAGCTTATAGCATAATCACTTATCATGGTAAGCGCTTGTCATGTTTTTTTTTTTTTTGAGAGAATAAGCGCTTGTCATGTTAAACACTTATGTATAAGCTATTTCAATAATGGCAAATAAAATTAAGCTATATTGTTTCTATACAAGTTTTAGGCTGGTTTAATTAGCTATCTAGAATAGGTTATGAAGATAAGCTGAAAACAACTTATAAACTGTTTTCATAAGTTTTTTCAAATAGTCCCACAAGTGCTTACGTCAATAGATAAGCTCAAAACAGCTTATAAACATGCCTTAAGCCGTTTTCAAAGTTTTTTGAAATAGTCTCACAAGTGCTTAGGTCAGTAAATAAGCTCAAATAAGCCAATCCAAACAGGCCCTAAGTTTGACAGTTCATTTTTTGGCCCTTTTCAATTTGTGATTTTTTTGTTCTGCAGTATGGTTGGTTGATTAAGACTGGCTTTTGGTTTAGTTCAAAATCATTGAGAGATTGGCCCCTCTTCATGTGTTGGTAATGTCTCTTAATTTATTTTGAAGAATGAGTTAGGATTCTTTCTTTACACTTAATTTGACAGTAAGTGCTTTATGCTTGTTTTGCAGTCTTAGTCTTGCAATATTTCCTTTGGCGGCCTTTATAGTGGAAAAGTTGGCACAACAAAAGTGTATTTATGAACCTGTAAGCTATCAGAATTCAAACCAGTTGTACTTTTTGAGTGCTTGGGAGGACCACATGAGATCCTTGTTTCCTTATAGCTAAAATAATTTTCAAATGATGTAGGTTGCACTGTGGTGTTCTATTTCATACTACATGATAAATATTTAATGCATGAGAATGTTCATTTGAATTTTGCAGATTATTGTTCTACTTCATATAATCATTGCAACTACTGCGGTTCTCTATCCTATTTTAGTAATCCTCAGGTCAGTTTTGTACTTTGTGTATTCTTCTGAATAGATTTTGGAGCTTCAATCTAGACTCGTTCTCTAAGTTTTAACATTTCTGATTAAACTATCAGTCAACTTTAATAGAATTTGCTAATGAAATATGAAGTTAAAGATGTATACAATGATAAGAATTGTTATTTAATTGAATCCTCAGAATATGATACACTAATTCCTAGGTACCCGGGTGTTATAGAAGCCTGACAACTCTCCTCACAACTGCTTCCAAAAGACCTGATAACCCCCAGTTCTTATTTTCCCACTTTTTTATAACTACCATAGTATGCTATTCTGTTACAGTGACTATTGCCCTGAAAGCTTTAATCCCATACTGTCCTGCTTACTTTTTCTAATGTAAAACTTCTGTATTGGAGCTCTACTGTCACTGTGACATCATCTTTCGCAGGAAGTTTATCCATAGTGGGTGAGGATGTGATGTAATAAATAGGAAGAATTGGGAAATAGAAGGGTGGATAGATGTCTGTGAGTTTGGAAGTGTTGGAGCGCTCACGAAGCAGCATGGATTTCGGCATTCTTTCCCTCTGATCACATTGATCCAGGGAATAATTCATGATACAAGTCTCTCCTTTTCTGTTGATTCTTCTTGTTTCTCCTCCTCCCAATACCAGCCGAGTCCATCAAAAGTTTAAAAGCATTATTTTTTTTAATTGAGATATGAAGCTCTTGGGTGAACCATGGGAGTATTTGTTTTTATCATGTCGGAATTGAATGTCTAGAAAATTATTATTGGAAAGTTGAAATGGACAAGTAAGTTGATTCTTCTTGTTTCTCGTCCTCCCAATACCATTTGAATCTATCAAAATTTTAAATGCATTATTTTTTATTTTTTGTTGAGAGATATGAAGCCCTTGGGTGAATCATGGTTCCACATTTGATTCTTAACTTTTATCATGTCGGACTTGGAAATTATTATCGAAAGTTGAAATGGACAAATAAGTAAGGAAAATTTGTTAATTGAAAAGAAAAAAAAATGGAAAACAAGAGCAGGACCTTCCTTATTTTCCTAATATGATACAGGAAGCCTGTTTGTAGACATGTGAGTTGCTTTATGAGGGACAAAGTAAAGATGACTACTTGAGGGATAACTAATTGTATACTTGTTCATTTTTGGTCATTTCAATAGATAAGGCTATAGCGAAGATGCTTGTGTTTCTCTGCAGGTGTGATTCTGCTTTTGTGTCAGGCGTCACATTGATGCTACTTGCTTGCATTGTATGGTTAAAACTGGTTTCTTATGCACATACGAACTATGATTTGAGAGCACTTACAAATTCAATTGAAAAGGTAATATTTGTGTTCCACCTTTAATTTGTTAGATAGCTATTGCAGAATATCATTTCAACTTTTTGTAGAATAAAATACTTCAGGATGAGGATATGCCGCACAATCTATGTGATATTCAGTTTTAAAACAGGAACATCCTGATTTACTAAGCTGTAGCTTTCGGATCTCATGCTCTCTTAACATATCATCAGATATGCTAAAAGCACAGTTTTATTTCATCTTCATAAGAATTACTTCCACAATGTTATCCCCTTCACCTCTTACTTTTTTCTGGAATGACTTGTCTCTTCAGATGTGTGAATGTGCAGTACATACGCTTTCTGTTTTTACCCCATTCAATCTTGTTTCCTGTGTTGTAGGGAGAAGCGCTTCCCAATACTCACATGGAATATGCATACGATGTAAGCTTCAAAAGCCTGGCTTACTTTATGGTTGCTCCTACATTATGTTACCAGGTAGCAGCATTTTCGAGTGATTTATTTTAATTTTAATATGCAATTTCTTTTGACTTCTCATTGTTTCCTCATCTAGTTTCACCAAATTTACTTTTGGTGATATTTGCATTCAATTTTATCTCATTAGATTGCTTATATAAGCACAACCATATGGACTTGTTGATGTATCTTCAGTATGGAATATGTTTAAGGTTTTTATTGAAGAGTCTAGTCAGAATGTTTGAGTTTTCCGTGTGATCACTTGATTAGTAGGAAATGGGTTTTTATTTTTATTGAAGAGTCTAGTCAGAATGTTTGAGTTTTCCGTGTGATCGCTTGATTAGTAGGAAATGGGTCCAATTATTAACTTATCTTTCCATTTGGTCTTCAAATGTTGGCCATTTGACCTCATGCATATCACACTCAATGCTCCTTTTCTCTTGTTGTGACTTTAGACAACAAAACAATTTGCAGAATCAAATACGATCTCTGTAGCATAACTCCCAAAATTCTTTTTCTAGGTTCCCTTGTATGTTCCAGTTGTACAAAATTCCCTTGCATTCCACTACTCATATCTAACCTTTATCTCACCGTCACATTTTGATTTGGTTGTGTTTTGTACTTGTCGTTGCTTCTGGTTATTATATATATTTAGGAGCTGAAGCTATTTTAGGGGATTGGCTATTACATACTAACTACCATGAAAATATAAACGTAGCATAGTTTTCTTCTGCTTCTGAGAATACTGTATTGGCTGCGCCATCTTATTTTATTTTTGTGTTGATATCCTAGGTGGCAGTTTGTTTTATGTGTTTTCCCACATACATGCATTGCACTTCTTTTTTTTTCTAAGAGCAAAACTTCTCCCGATCTTTCTCACATGTATCTTGTTCTCATTTAATGTATGCTATGAACTATTTTTTTAGCCAAGATATCCTCGCACCCCTTCCATTCGAAAGGGTTGGGTGTTACGTCAATTTGTCAAGCTGATAATATTTACTGGAGTTATGGGATTTATAATAGAACAAGTAAGTAGTCCTTGATAATAAATTGTGTTAGTTTCTACCGTTCGGTTCCTTTATTTTTAAGTTGTTCTATTTTAAACTTCACCAACTCTGTAGGTATTCTGACAATGTTTTGATCATATAATTTTGCAGTATATCAATCCTATTGTAAAAAACTCCCAGCATCCTTTTAAGGGAAACATTTTATATGCCATTGAAAGAGTTCTGAAGCTGTCTGTTCCAAATCTATATGTGTGGCTCTGCATGTTCTACTGCTTCTTCCATCTTTGGTATTCCATCTCTTATTCAGTTAAACATGTGTGATGTATGTTTTTCCTATAAAACATTACTATGAATTTTCTTCACTTTCTGTAAATTTGAAAGAAAAAATTTCTAGTTTCGTTTGTCTAATGTTTTGGCTTCTGTGCCCTGTCAATTTTCTAATGCTGATAATGTCGTATATCTATCTGTTTGTAATTGATTAATCTTTGAAACAATCCTCAATATCATATCCATCTTAGTATAAAGTATAGGGCCTCAAAGTGCATAATTGATGGGAAGATCTTAGATGATTAGATGTTGTGTGCATATGGAGACTGTTGTTGGCACGTAAAGTTATTTTTATAGTCTATCTTTGGTGCACCGCCCAGGGAATTATAGAATTGTGACCCTACTTAGTAGAATAAAATTTAATAGCGGTTGTCTTTGGTGAGCCACTCATGGTTAATTTAAGTGATGCTCTGACCCAGATGCACAAAGGGATTGGAGAACTTTCTTTTATTGATGAATTTTGTATGATTTTCCCGTGTCTTGAGAGAATATCTTATTTCTCTTCATTCATGCTCCTTTTTTTTCTTTTATAAATTCACTCTTTTAAAAAATGATTTATGTCTACGCATGCAAATGCTGATCTGTATGTTTTTAGTTGTGGATATTGGAAGTATAATTCAACTTTGTATTTTCAAAATTGATTAGTATTTGAAGCAATTTATCCATGGGCCACTGTTTGAATCTAGGTTGAATATATTGGCAGAGCTTCTTCGATTTGGTGATCGTGAATTTTACAAGGATTGGTGGAATGCAAGAACTGTTGAAGAGGTACAATCTCTCCCTTAATACATTGTTGTTTATTTACAATACTTCCATTCTTTTACCAAGATTATTTGTGACTTACTTGTCTTTCTTGGATGTATTTGTGCCACTGCTGCCATCAGTATTGGAGGATGTGGAATATGGTATGTCTTTGTCAGACTTAATTTTAATGATCAAGTTGTATAAGCCTTTCTTTATTTTTGTTATCTCCAAATAATTTGCTTGTCCCTTCAATTCCTTTGAACATGTCTATGAGGCTATGTTACAGAAAGCAAAAGGAGTAGTCACAGGGCTTGTCTCCATTGTTGCTTCTGTAGTTTCCTACTGTTAATAAATGATTCTAAAATTGAATGTCAGAACACATCTGTGGTTTTTATTACTTTTAAGTGGAGTTCTAAATCATTGGTGTACATCTGAGCGGTTTCTTTCACGTTGCAGCCTGTTCACAAATGGATGATTCGTCACCTATATTTTCCATGTTTGAGGACTGGTATACCGAAGGTAATCAAGCATCTTCTTGTGTTACTGAACAAACCCTGTACTTTTTTGGTCTAAAAACTTACGTGTGAATGGATTTTCCTTTTTGGATATTGTCAGTCTGTGTCTACCATCTCAATTTATTGCTGTCGAATTGAAATTAACATCTTACTTCAGTCCTAATAAACATGTACTTGTGTAAAGAATTCTCATAGAATTTACGTTGCATGAGTTATAACGCGCGCGCACACACACACACTAGTTGTATGCTAATATATGTTTGATGCACTTGGGAGCTATGTGTAGAAAGTATTCGCGTGCGCGCGCGCGCACACACACTAGTTGTATGCTAATATATGTGTGATGCACTTGGGAGCTATGTGTAGAAAGTATTCAATTGATAGACAATAGTCTAAGTAGAAGTTTCCTATTCTGTCATTTCAGATAATGACTTTGGAACTTTAGAACTAAAAATGAATACAATTATAATATAACTTATAAAGGGACCAATGTCTAAATTTTTCATTTTTATATGAACAAAAACATACTTAAAACATTTTGTTTGGAACCAAAGAAAATGGATTGGAAAAAAAAATATGAAAGAAGGCTTATATTTATACATTTAGTCCCTGCAAATGGGGGTCATTAGAGTTTTGGTCCCTGAATTTACTAATCCTTTCAAACTTTCCCTGCAAATATTAATCACTTGACTTTTGGTCCCTCATGTCATTTAATTGCTGCCATGTGACTGATTAGCTGACGTGGCACAGCTGAATAGGCCAATGGCTTGCTGAGTCACAACAGAGCCACTGCTATGTTAACTATAGGCCAATGGCTTGCTGAGTCACAACAGAGCCACTACTATGTTAACTAAATGTTCACAAATCTTATTTCTATCCCTCTCCCCTTGTGTCCTATTTATTAGTATGTATTATAATTCCCTCTAACTAATCAATTAACTACTCTAGCTGCCACAAACTAAATTCTAGCCATCTTCTGTCGTAACACATTTTTTTTCACTTTTCATTTTCCTTGGTCTTTGTTATCAAACATTTCTTACTATGATAATTGTTCTCCATTGGTTGATATTTTTTGGATTGGCTATTCACGTGTTGAGCATATCCATTTTATTTTCTTGAGCTCTAATATATATTTTTCTTGAATTTTTTATCATCTTATTGTACAGGGTGCTGCTGTTTTAATTGCCTTCATGGTTTCTGCTTTGTTCCATGAGGTGTGTTGTTCGTCTCTTTTTGTATATACATCCTTCACTACTCCCTTTTTGTTTATACCATAATTCCGCCTAGATACTCTCGATGATGTGATTTAGCCCTGAATCATTTTGTGTGCATGTTGTAATTATGTTGTTTTTAAAAAATCGGTCATTTATTTCTCCTAATAAAAGTATGCATGTAAACATGAACTACTTAATTTTATTGCCATTGACAACCTGAGTTATACAAGTTTCTCACGGTTTTTAGTCTGTCTGAGTGCAGCTGTGCATCGCGGTTCCTTGCCACATATTCAAGTTGTGGGCGTTTAGTGGAATTATGTTTCAGGTAAAATCAAATTACCATATTGTTCTTGTGTTTGCTCATCTGTTATTATTGAACTTGAGTTTTCTTTTATTGTCAAATTAATACAATTTTTCGAAGAAATCAATCTGGCCTAGAAAAAGAAAAGCCGTTATTTAAGAGCTGGCCAAGAAAAACAAAAGCTGTTGTTTCTGTTTCTGTTCTTCGATGTCTGAACGAAAGAAAATGTTATCTAGGTAGAGAGTAAGGAATCCCTGCTGTCTTTGGAATGTTTTTCGTTTTAGTCTTTCATAGGTTCTCTCCACCGAAAATAATTTTTTTGGGGCACTGTCGCACACTAAATGTGGGCATCTCTCCCAATTGAGATTCAAACATTAGTTTGCCACATTGTGGAAATAGTCGATAATCATAAAGATCATCCTTATTATTAATATTTGGTTCACCTTACATGATAATGAACGTCTTTTTTTATATAGGTTCCTCTGGTCTTGATAACTAATTATCTGCAAAATAAATTCAGCAACTCAATGGTAAGTGCTGTTTACGCATATTGGCTTATCATAATGTATTTTATCGTTTCATTATCTTGACGTTGCTTCATTGGTTTGCTTTTAATTTGTTTGTTATTTTCTTCATGCCAGGTTGGAAATATGTTTTTTTGGTTCACATTCTGTATTCTTGGTCAACCTATGTGTGTACTACTATACTATCATGACTTGATGAATAGAAATAGTACTCTTGATTAAAGTAGCATTACATCATTATTAGTGCTATTTATCTAGATCCATATACTTTGTTAACTCAACTCCTCTGGCAATTCTATCGATATGTAAATTTTGAATCAATGTCAAGGAACAGTAGAACTAGTGTTTGGTAGATGTTATTAGAAGGATAGATCATAGATGTAAATGGCTTGTGTACAAAATATTTATTCCTTCCTAGTTTTGAAGCTCCCACGGATGATGTTTCTTAACATGTGAAATATTCAATGTGATTTTTTTCCTTCTTCCGGGTGGATATTCTTTAATTCTCTCTGTTAATTGAGTCCTAGATTTCTTAATCGTCTTAGTTTTAGAACGCACGGTCCAATTCCAACAACTATTATTTAATTTTTAATTTAATGCTGGTGTGTTTTTTGCTTGATCTCATGAGCAATTTGAAGAATTCTAGTTATTTTTAGCTGAGTTAATTTTCCAAAAATTGTTTGAGTTTCTCCTGTCGTTGGCATTTCAGTCAAAACTCTTCAATATTATACCATTTCATTGAAAAACTTGAAGAATATTATGTGTTGAATCATTGGATATTTTAAAGTGAGGTTGGATGTAACATTATTAACGTTTACAAAAAAATAAAAAGTGATTACATTGATAAAGTAAAGCGATTGCATTATTAACGTTTACAAAAAAGCTGCACTGAATTGAAATTGAAATCTAAATAAAGATAGAACACAAAAAAGCTGCACTGAATTGAAATTGAAATCTAAATAAAGAGAACTTTTGTCAAGAGAAAATAAAGATAGAACCAACAACATATTTTAGCAAAGCGTATTATTTTTCTTCATATTGTTTTGCTTTCAACCTAGTTTTGTTCTGTTCCTAAAAAAATAAAAAATAAACTAGTTTTGTTCTCAAACTAATACTCAATAAATTTATATTTGCCTTACTCAAGGAAATTAAGAAGCTCAAACTCTGCATCTTCATATCTAATATTTAAGATCCGTCTTTTTATTACGAGACAAAATCTATTGAGTTAAGTGTATGTACGGTTTCACTTTTAGAGGGATCAGAATTGATTCTGACATGTTTGGTTGTTGTTGCGTGGAATTGATTCTACCTTTAGAATCAATTGTTCTATGATTGATTTTTCATACAATTCATTTTTACATGTACGTATTTAAACACAAATCGTTTTTAGTCAAGCATCGCTTCTACAAAATCAATTCTTTTCTAAACACACACTAAGTCTCTTCCTTATTAGTCCACTGACTTTTTTTTTAAAGTGAACATTCAATTTAATTATTAAAGTACATTTTATTACTTTCATATAAAAATTCTTATAAAAAAATTTCACCAACATTTAAAATAAAATATATGAAGTAAAACAAACTATAATCATATTTCACCAACATTTAAAAATAAAAAATTATTTCACAACATTTAAAATATATGAAGTAAACAAACTATGATCATATTTATAAACTTACGTACTTAGACGTTTTATGTTGTTAACATGAATGATATGAGTTTGTTTAGAGATTTATCATTTTTGTTTTTAACAAATTTTGTATTGTATCAAAATACTCTACCAATTTAAACGAATGAATGCCATTTATTTTTAATAAAAAAATCACATAATTTTTAATAATTTTTTATTACTTTTTCATTATATATTTATGCTACTTAATACAGTAAATTTATATAGACATTTTTGTAAATAAATTATTAAAATATTATGAAATTTTGTTAAATAAAAAAATTGCACTTATTCCGTCTATTTTTATAGGAGTAGTACTTTTCAAAAAATCAGGGATACTAATAAAAGTTGTTGGAGAAATAAAATTGTTTCAAATTTGTATGACTATTACTAAATTATCTTTTATTAAAAATACATTAAATGTTAACTTTTCATATACTAAGATTTTTTTTGGGATATATACCAAAGATAAATTGTATTAATAAATTGTATATTTAAAAAGGGAAATGTTAACTTGTGCCCTTAAGCCACAAGTTTAGAAAACAAATGTAAAAATAATATATGCATTAAATTTAATCTTTATTGTTTTAAGGGAAATGTTAATCATTGTCCCCAGGACACTGGTTAAGGAATTATAAAAAGAAATGTTTTTTTCTTGAAAATTGTGTATTTTACTTTTTGAAACACGAAAAAATGTTGTTTTTAATGCTGACTTTGTTTTTTCTTTCCATTTATAGCTGCTTAACTAACTAGTGCCCGGGGCACTGGTTAATATAACCCTTGTTTTAATGAATTGAATGCACAAAACTTAAAAAAATATTTGTTTTTTTGGATTTTTTAACTAACACTACCCATAATAGCTGTATTTATAAATTTGTATATGATCTTATATTATTTAAGAGACGAGATTTTTTTTAAAGTGGTTTTATAATTAGAGAGATGAAGTATTAAAAAGTCAAAGAAATATGAAAATAGTAGGTGATAAAGAAATGAAGAAGGGTAATAAATTAGGCACCGACGAAAAAGCATTGTAGTCAGCGCCCCCTGTGACTGGTATCCAGACAGAATCACACTGTCCAATTACCAAATTCACTCTTTTCTTTCTCATCGAACAATCTCGAAACTGTGAACAAGAGATAGATAGATAATGGAAGATTTCAGATCCAAATCCTACGCTGATGGTAGGATGCAAATTGAACCTTACTCTGCACCTTCAAACGGAGCAAGCAGCAACGTTTATGGCATGCAAGATCTACGTTGTTACAGTGCTTCTTATGCTTCCTCTGTTCATCCAACCCAAACCCAAAACCAGATTGTTAACAACAACAACGATGTCAAGTTCAAGAAAGGTAAATCAACAAATGGGTCAGCTTCAAAAAGTTGGAGCTTCAGTGATCCTGAATTGCAGAGGAAAAAAAGAGTTGCTAGTTACAAGGTTTATTCTGTTGAAGGTAAACTCAAAGGCTCTCTTAGGAAGAGTTTTAAGTGGATTAAAGATAGATGCAACAGAGTTGTTCATGGCTGGTAGTGTTTTGCTGATGCTGCTTCTGATTTGAAATTTGAAAATTGAAATCAAACCCTAATTTTGTTATTTGGGGGTGCTGAGTCATCATCTGAATCGAAATTACAACAACTAGGGTTTGTCATATTTATATATATGAATAATTAATTATATGTTTGCCTTTAGTGTTTAAGGATCATTGGATTGTAATTTGTAATATGGAAGAGAAATTGTGATTCATGTGTTGTTCAATATGCAGTTCATTTTTGTAAAGAGTGTAACTAATAATCTTGCTTGTTTAGTGCTTCAATGGAAAAGTCTACTAGTTTTAGACCTGTATTTTTTTTAAAATTATTTGTTCTTTTTGTGCATGCATGTTGAATAATCACTATTTTATCCCTTCTTGTGAAAATTGACCAACTTTAATTTTTAGGCTTCGTTCTTGTAATTTTTTGTTTGAATGACTTTAGTTTTGAGGTGTATAAGGATATACATATTTTTAGTTTTATGCATGATTATTTATAGTGATATGGCTCAGCTCATGTAGAAACTTTTGGATGCTCACATGTAAACATTTTTTGAACCCTTCCCTAAGAAGTCTTTTAGAAGGTGAATTTGTTTAGTGTGATATATAAAACAATTATTCTCAGAGATAGTTAGTATTCATGACCAAATTCCTGAATGATTCTTCATAATTTCCGGTGTTTAAGCATTGGATAATTTCTTATTTATCTCTGAGGGGTTAATGAGATTTTACATTATGATTTGCTGATGAACTGGTTCAGTAACTGAAATTATAGAATCAAGATTGCTTTCAGTTGTAAGAATGTGTCAGGAAGCCATCAGCCATCTTCTCAGTCATAACAAAAAAATCAATAGTTATAAGTTTTAACTGAGTTCCCCATTAAAGTCATATGACAGGAAGCCCATCTCACTCACTCAGTCACCACAGAAAAATCTCTACTCCTACCTTATTTTACTGCCAACCAACATACAAAACGGAGATGCTACTCTCAGCTTTACCATCTGACACATCTGGTAGAATTTCAATATGTTTCCTTGGTAGATAATTAATAACAACTTTGAACACACTCCTGTATATAAAGTAAAGTTACCCTCATTTTTTATTCCTTTACCTTTACATGGTTACAGATACCAAATTGAGAGATTTTAACCTTTTTATTTGCATCTTTATTGTTTGGTCTTTAACCGCTCGTCTTCTACACTAGCACTCTCGATGAAAATTGTCACCTTTTAGTTTCTATGGCACTTTTAATGCAGCTTACTCTCTTATTAAAAGATGTTGATTTCATCCAATCATCGACATTTTTTATTTATGTGAACCACATATCATCTACATGCAAATACGAAGACTAATCATCAAGCCCTGTGAAACACTAAGGGTGCGTTTGTTTCAAATTATATTTGTAGATTCCTGAGAATAAAATAATAGGAATACACATGTCTATGTTTGTTACAAGTTTACTAAATTTTATTCCCGGGTATAAAACGTTCCTGGGAATAGAATTTTTTTTCCAAAGATAACAGTGAGAATAAAGTTCCCATGGAGATGAGAATAAATTCATGAGTAATTTCCTATTATAATTCCTATTTTTATGATTCCCATGAATATTATAATGTTAAGCAAGCAAACATCTTTTTTTCTAAATACTTCGGAATAAAATTCTCATCTTTATGTTCCAAGGAATATTATTCCTAAGAATAAATTTGATAAACTTGAAACAAACACACCGTAATGTGCGGCAAACTCTCTTAAAGATTTGTTTAATGGATAGGATAAGGAAACAAAATAGGATAAAAATATCATTCGGAGCTTAAATCTTCTGATTGACGCACAAATATGATAAATTAAACCTTTTCATAGTCCTATCATATTATGCCTTTATAATTTCTATCCGAAGTTTATGCTGGATTAAAAACTAATTCGATAAGATTTGCAAATCATTTTATTATCTTGCCCTCATTCATCATTTCCTCACTCTTCTTCTCTCTTTCCCTCCCTCCCTCCTCTCTCATCCACCATTACTGACAAAGGAACCATCAAAATGATTAGTTGATCCATACAATTCCCAACCACTCTCCGACAACAAGTTAGCACTTAGCACACAACAACTTTCCAGTCCCATGTTTCTCCGTGTACTATTTTTGCTTCAATTTAATTGGACAGTCACCGTCAACCTCCGTTCTTCCACCAGACATAACATGATTCCATTACGGTGATGGTGCTTTTGTTGTTTAATTATTTTTAATTGAAAATTAAACATATGCAATTCATTACAATGGTAATTTGTCATTTAATTATGATATATCATATCCCACTTGTATCAAATGTTTGATAGAATAAGTGATTATTGGATTGGTAAAAAAAAAAAGATTATTGTACTCATCTCATATCTTGTCTCTATCCAGCTTCATATAATATTATCTTTTTATCTTATCTTAACCATCAAGCAAACCCTAAAAGTTTTAACGATAGTGCATATCCAAACCAAATCTTGGTTAAGCTAGGAAAGAGGAGTGTCATCTGATCTAAAGATTTTTGGATTTTCAATCGTCGACTCTTTAGCGGCTTATCTGTTAATAATGGACCAAAAAGAAGGAGAGGCAATTTCTTAGGTATCCAATTGTTTGAGTTTAATGAGTATCTTCATAGAAATACATTAATGACATTTAATTTTTTTGGTACCTTTGCTTCCCCGTCTATATATTGAGAAGATGGAAATGAAACAATGTACAACTATTAATCAATCTTTGAAATTGAAAAGGAAAATGTTGATTGGGACTTTTTATTTAAGATGGGAAATCATGAATTGATCCTGGAGTATAAAAAAATGAAATAAAGGTTTTGTTAAAGCATATTTTTAAGGCATTTTTAAGCATTCTAAATTAAAAATATATTTCTTAAAAAGATTAAATACTTTAATTTCTAATGCATTAAATACACCAATTTTTATAAAAACTTACTTTTTAATGTTTTTAAAGAGTGTTGTAAGGACATTTTTCAACAAATAAAAAGGGCTTTAGGAAATGTAGAGTTGGATCAAGAAAGGTTGTAAGAGAACATCTAGGGGGTGTTAGTTTCAAGGCTTGTAATCTTATTCCCAAAAATGTAGGATTGAAAATGCAACAATCCCAGTTTTGCGTGTTCAAAAAAACAATCCCACTTTTGTTTCAAGTTTTAAAAATTTATTCCCAGGTTTTTGGTTTTATTCTAGGAATTTTATTTACAGATGCTTGAAGGATGGAAATCTAACATTCACATAATAATAAAACCCAACTTCTATAACTTCTCACTACCACTTGCGTTTATTTGCATTTTTATTTTTTTAATTATATAAATTTCGATAACAAATTCCTATAAAAAATCTATATTTTTAGCGAACATTTTCATGAATATCGTTCATGAAAATATAATTCTTGGAAATATCATTCGAAGGAATATAATTTATTACCGTGAAACAAATATATACATCTAGAATAAAATGTTAGAAATTCTTATTTTTATTGCAATTTCAACTTTAGCAAGATTTTATTCGTCTCTAATTTGAGAAATGATATTTGTACAACCATTTTTTAACAACTTTTTGACAACTTTATCTCTCATACTCACATTATACTCTTATTCTCTCTCTTCATTTTTCTTTCTCCATTGTTTTTGACCAATGAAAAGAGAGAAAAAAAGAAGTTGTCACATAAGTTGTCTCATTTGGTTGTTCAAATAACACTACTCCTCGCAGGATTAATCATTGTCATCCATTGTTTGTGACTTTATTATATGGACTTATTTAAAAAGAAACAATAATATTTCCAATGATGAAGTGGTGGGTGCAACCGTGCATCAATAATAGCATGAAGCCACAGCTTTTTGTGATATGATATTTAGTTAGTAGACTAGCTACATTTTGGGTTTCCTCCTAACTACCTTTCGTTTGTCATTCTTTTGAGACATGATGGTTGGAGTTTTGTAAAAGACAAAGATGATTGAGCTGGATTCAGTGATACTGACATGATCATAATACGGACTTTTTTTTTTCTTTTTAAAATTTGTGTCACAATTATTTTAGCATATGGTATCTTTTTATTTAGACATGTTTAGACTTTGGATATTATTACTTTTCTGATCTAAACCTGTTTATTTTGGTAATCATCAATCAACAACCAGCATCTTTCTGTTGGTTTGTCTGATATGAATCTGTCTTGCAATTGTATCAATCGAAAATGCTTTTACCTTTGAGTGGTATAATCATTACTCCATCAATACTAGTATGTTAGAAAACACCTCATCATAATTCACAGATTAAAATGGATTAATCATTACTTCATCAACATGATAGAAAGTTGCAATTCTTGCACAAAAGTTACAATGATTGCCCCAAAGTTACAACGTGAAAATAGAATAGCCACTTTCTTCCTACTTCATAGATTCATCCCCGTAGAAAGTCTAATGCATTGTGTCTGGAGTAGACTCTTTATACTCTTCTTGCTCTTGATAGTACTGCGTATTATATAAACAGTATACATAATGTACTTTCATTTATTTTTTGGCTATTATGAGAACTAGAGAATATAAAAGGCAATAGAATAGTAAGAGCAGGGCAGAACAATAATTTGTGGTCATTTTCATTTTCTCTATTTTAAGCACAAACACACCAACCAAAGAAGTAAAAAGAAACAAAAACAAATGACAACTTTTATTTTTTACTCATTGTGCAACTTTTAGTAAAACAATTGCAAACCCTCTCATGACACACAACCACTCAAACATATGATACACCAAAAAGACTCAAGTTGTTATGCTGAAGAAAACTCAGATTAACTCTTCATATTTATAATAATATTTTGCCTCTTTTTTCTTCTCAGTACTCGATTTAGGACTTAGCTAGATACTAGATACCCAACTTGAAACAACAAAAGACTAGATTACGTGTCAACAAAAAAACACATTTATGCATTTTCAAAGTTAGATTCGAACTCAAGACTTCTAATTAATGTCTACTGATACATGTCCCACTAACTTGACTCCCATTGACAACTTGTCAAACGCATCCTTAGATATCTCAAAGGAACTACCACTCTTAGGTCTTAGCTAGCTCTCAGTCCTATCTCTTTCTGCTCAACCAGTGGCTCATCACCATCCTAGCCTTTGTAAAGCTTGCGAGGGTGTATTGAAGGAACTCTTGACATGTCAGTTCACACTAAACTATCATAGTCCTGTTGTAGCTTAGAGCTTCCACTGTAACTGCTCTAACTAAATCAGTTAGAGCTATAACTAACTGACCAGTTACTATTAGTTAAGAGTTTAGAGTAACCTGTTATAGGCAGTCATGAGAAGAATCTATAAATAGATTCACTCAACTCAACTTGTAATTGGTAACTGAGATCATTAATACAAAATCAGTTCAACAATGTGGCTTTCTTGCTTAGATTCTCTCATAGTTTGGTTAAGTATCGTAGATTCAAAAAATCTAATAAACCCAATAAAAAATGAGTTAAACAATAGTTAGAGAGAAGATGGCTAGTACTTTCAGCTTGTTAAATTCTACAACTCAGTTGAGGTATAAGGCAATAATTAGACTCAACGATGCAAACAAAATTCAAGACAACAGCTAAATGTCATTTGATAGCCCTATAGTGTAGGAAAGTCATGTTGCATAACCTCACTCTTGACAACAGTTATTTAATTGCATTAATTTTTTCTCAATAATAATTCTCTCATGGTTGGATTAAGTATAGATTCAGCAAATCTAATATACCTAATAAACAAAATGTGTTAAAAAATAGTTAGAGAATATTGTTAGCACTTTCTGTTTGATTAATTCTACAACTCAGTTGAGGTATAAGGCAGCAATTTAGACTCAATTGCCATATAGTGTAGACAAGTCTTGTTACATAACCTCACTCTTAATATATGAATTTTTTTTAACATTTTCTGTTTTTTTTTTTTTATCATGTCAGCTATTTAATTGCATTAATTTTTTCTCTTATCAAAATACTCATAGTTATTGCACAGATTTTTTTTAATAAACAAATACTAGAGTTTGAAAAATTCTTCTAAAAGTTAAACTTAAAAAAAAAGAAGTATAAATTGTTAAAAATCTAATACAACTTTCTGGATTCACATGGTCTCATACTTACAAAATTTGGGGACGAACAGTGAAATAAATTTCGATCAAGATGAACACATCTGTCAATCTAGTTTAATGGTAACCTTTTCCCATATTGTCACTTACCGGATTTGGTGGAAATGTGGCAAATGAGAAGGAGCAGCAAGCAAAGGGAATAACAGTGATGGTGGAAGTATATAAGAATAAACAAGTTGACTCAATGTTCTTCAAACATGTCTGCTTTTTTATTCTAATCAATACCAAATTTTGGAATGTGCGCTACTTTGTCATAGTCCTCCCCTGTTCCTTCCTTACATCGCTCCTTTAATGTTGGGCAATCACAAATAGTCAGTACCTCAAGTGAAGCGAGATTTCGAATACATTCTGGCAAGGATCTCAATCCACAACTAGATATTTCAATTGTTCGAAGGGATTGAAGACCTTCCAAAATTTGCTCCGGTAAAGACTCAAGGTCACCACAACAAGAGATTTGCAGACGTTCTAAAGCATGGCTTAAGGGTTCATTTGGTAGTTCCTTTAATTTCGGGAAATTAGTTAGTATAAGAGTTTGCAGACAAGTCAGGTTTCTTAACATGCCTTCTGGAAAGGATGTCATTTTGTTACCTTCACTAAGCAGGTGGTAAGACAATGGAAACTAGAGATTGGCCTTAGTAACTCACTGTTACATCCAATTACAATGAGGTCTTTAAGGGATGGAAGGAATTGCAACACAAGTTTAGGGCAACCGCAAATGGTCAAATCAGAAAGACGAGGGAACATCTCCCCCCTTTCCATTTTCAATAACCGTTCAAAGTTTGGCAAACCTAGTAATGAGACTTTTTCCAGAGATGGGAAAACCCTCACCCCCACACCATCCTGAGATTCGTCAACGTCCACATACCGCAACTTATCCATATTGCTTAAACTGAGTTGTTTTAGAAATGGTAGTTTACCAAATGGTGGAAGTTGCACACAGTTCTCGCAGGACCTAAGTTCAAGGTAAACTAAACAATTATGAATCTCAATCCAGCTTGGAAAATACAATCCTTCATAGTGAAGAATTCTCAAACACTTGAGATTTGAGTGAGGTTGAAGCAGATGAAGTACTTCAATAGCATTATTGGCATGTGTCTTAGTTTTACCACTGTTGCTCCATGACAGGCATAATTCTCGGAGGTCTTTTTTACCCATCAAATTGGCCTCTCGAACATCAGATAAGCTGCTAACATTTTCTATGCCTTCAATGCTCAGTTTTCCTTCTAGCTTTAGATCATGTAACTCTGCCAAGTTGTGCCCCGTTTTTGATCTGACTATGTATACACTTAATGTTCTTAGGGAAGATAATCTTCCAATGTAAGGGAACATACAAGACAATGAAAAACAATCTTCAATGATAAGATGTCTGAGATGTTTTAAGCAAGTTGTAAATGGAGTTAGGGAGCTTCTTTATTTTAATATGATCAAGCTCCAAATACCTCAAATGAACTAAACTCCCAAGTGATGATAACTTGAATTTCCTCACACGTAAAACTCGCAGAGAGGGATTTGTCGGGAAGCAACCAGAAATTCTTGAGCCGTAAAGCTCTAATTGATACAACGTTCGCAAGGATTCTATTTGTTTGAAGGCAACCTCATTGACTGATGAAAAATAAGTATGATGGACACTAATATGGTGTGTGCACCTTGATAAATCATGGTTTGTATTCTCCATAATCATACACTCTGGCCCCACAATTGATTGAGCAAGATCATGTACAAGATCATGCATCTTGAAAGAAATGTCTCCTAAATAACCATTGATCTTGATGTCTTGGAAGAATGACTTTTGGTACAATTCATTCCAAATCATATTGCCAACATCTTCTGCCTCCAAATTTTCCTTAGACGAAATAAATCCATTGGCCATCCAGAGATGAATCAAATCATCCTTTAGGATTTCCGTATCTTTGAGAAATATGGCACAAAAAGAGAAACATTGTTTTAAGGTTGACGTTAAATGGAAGTAACTTAACCTCAAGGCAGGCAAAATAGAATTCTCATCTGATAAAGACCAAAGCTTGCTCTCTTTAATTTCAACCCATTCCTTTTCTCCATTTCTTGAGCGCATTAGACCTCCTAATGCTTGTGCAGCAAGAGGCAATTCCCCACACTTCTTTATTATCACTTTGCCTATTGCCACTAGCTCTTCTCGTTCTTCTATATCATGTTCAAATGCATATTGTTTGAATAACAACCAACATTCATTTTCTGAGAGGCCAGATAAATGATGAGTTTGACATGTTCCCATGATTGTTGCAGCATCCTTATCACGAGTGGAAACTAAAATGGAAGCACCTTTGGATCCACAGGACAACACAGATTTCAACTTGTTCCATTTTTCTTGGCTTAATCCTAGTTTGAATTCTAGATTTCTATTCCACACATCATCCAAAACCAACAAATATCTTTTACCTTGCAACAATTCTTGCGCTCTTCTTTGTATTACATCTAAATCTAAGCCATCACAGTTTTCTCTTGTAATAGATTCTATAATGGAACACATAATCCTATTGACAGAGAAATCCTCAGAAACACAAACCCAAATTTTTCTATGAAAAAATCTACTCACTCTAACATCATTGTAAACCAATTGAACAAGAGTTGTTTTACCAACACCACCTAAACCAACAATAGGATACACATTAAGGAAGTCAAACTTCGACAATCTTCTCTTTATCATCTTTTCGTCCAAAGATTTTGGGTTCAGTAATAATGGAGCTGGTTTGGCGCCATTCAGTTGAGCTTTCCCTAACAGTTCCAGTACCCTCTCGTAGAAGAAACTTGTTCTTCCTTTCAGCAACTTGATCGAATCTCCTAGTAATTTCTTTCAATCTGTTTCCAATATCATGACGAAACACAATATTTTTTGGTATGAATGACGATAAATCCATAAGTCGACTAGATTTGATCAAACATTCATCAAGGAACGTGAGTTGCTGAAGCCATACTTTAATAGAGCGGTCTGCAACTTGTTTCTGCTCAGCATCTGCCTTGATGAGATCTAATGTGTTTGACTTGATTGAAGATACGGTGGAAAATTCATTTTGAAGTAGAGATGTTAAATTGTGGAACACAACACCAAGTATGGCATCAACCATTTTTGTTAAAGATTTAGAGAGTGGAGAATGGTTAAGCAACCACGAGTATAAGGCTGTGTATCAAATTATCCACGACGTTTTGAGAATATCAATTAATAATGTGATATTTCGTGTGTTCAATTATTTAATATACATTTCCAAACTTTTTAAATTATATTCTCTCCGTCGTTAATTATAAAAAAAAAAATATAAGATTTTTCATAGTATATTTTGTATTTATACTAACAAAGTAACAATATATTTATACACAAAAGCCAACTTGATTATAATTACTAACCAAAAAGACACGTGTCCGTCTTTCAGCTATTTTTATTGCGCTAACGTTTAAAAATTATGAATGGTGTTTTTTTTATGAAATTTTAATTTCGATTAGAAATAAAAATATAAATGTTTTTTATTTCTAAATTATAACAAATCAAACTAACCATGATTATCTATTTCAATGAAAGCAACAATATAACAAAAAAATATAATCTAAATTCTTTTTTTTTTTTTTTAATGACACTAACAACAATCTTTATTATAGAAAAATTTATCGTTTAAAGGTATAATTGGGATAGTGAAAAAGAAGTATAGATACACTCATAAAGTTTGTTACACTTTTTAAATGATAAAGGAAAAAAATTAGTGTTTCTTACACTTTTATTTTAATATTTAAATTAATTATTATCTATTTATTTTTTTCGAAAGAGAATTTATTCTTATATATTTGTTACAAGTCTTATTTATATTGAAAATTGAGGGTATTATTGAAAAGAGAAAAGATCAACATAAAAGAGAGTCGAAAGAGGTTATTTTCGATATGTGAAATGTTAACCAGTGCCCCCGAAGCACTAGTTAAAGAATTATAAAAGAAAATGTTTTCTCAAAAATCGTTACTTTTTAAAACTTGAAAAAGTGCTCGGAGGCACGGGTTAACACGACCATTTCTATATATATATAGTATAGTATAGATATATATTTGTAACAAATTTATTACTTTATCAACTTTTTTTAACATCATAACTCATTAGGCACGAAATGGAAATATTTTTGAGAAAAGTTGGACACAAGAAAAGTTATTGAAGATGAAAAAAACTAGGTAGAGTAGCTATGCGAAGCACCATCTCCTTGTTCACTTTTATGTGTTCCACTTATTTAATAATTTTAATCGAAGTGTTAGGTTGGGGGAAGTGACTACTAATTAATATTAAAAAATTATGAAGGAAAGATATGCAATTGGAGGATCCATTCAGGTACCTAAATGGAGAATCACCACAGTAGATGCTCTTAGGATCAATAAAAGAAGTTCAATTAAGACCCGCATTTTTAATGACAATTTTTTTGTGAACTTAGGTTGAATATTCTCTGTTTGTCTTTCAGAGGAATGCTAGCAACACTCTCTTTTGAGCACTCTCTCTAGCACTCACTCTTTTATTGGGTAAAATCATTGTATGTCTCACCACCATATGTGGGTTCCATTTCCAAAGTGTAGGTCCCACGTTGATTTCACCTAATAAAAAAGTGAGTGTTAGAGAGAGTGCTCAAAAGAGAGTGTTGCTAGCATTCCACTTCCAAGTTTCTAATACAAGAATAATTTCCAGACACTTGCATGGTGGAAACTAAAGGAATCTTATCCAGCAAGAGTACAATTTCAATGGCTAATTACATTTGATAATTTTGACCTTTGTGGCTCTGTAAAGTGTAAACATCAGGTAAACCAATACAGTAACATACAGGAAAATATGTTAAAAACTTTGGAGTTCCGGCCAGAAGTGAAGTGCCAATTAAACCTGAACTTTACAGCAAAGCACAATCACCCATATTGAGTGGATGAGTTAATAATACAAACCCGGAAATTCAAGTTCGGATCCAAATTTTCTCACACAGCTCAACTTCACAACATAAGCAACTTTTGCTTTTGCGGAGGCTATCAACTCACAGTCACAAGATGAGAAGATGAAAAATTAATAATGGGTTCTCTCATCATTTTCTAACTGCAAACCATCCATGCCCCTAAGGGCACTTTCATAGTTATTGGCTTGAGAAGCATTTCTCCCAGCCCGTGCTACTCTTTGGGGATCAGAAGATCCGATTGGTGAACTTCTTTGACCGCTCAAAATTCTATGTGCTGCTGCTCCAGGGCTAGCATCAGCAGTGCGTGTACGAACATCTGACTCAGCACCAACAAATGCATCACGACTATTAGAAACAGCAACTCGCCTAGATGATCCACTTGATTGACCCAAGACATTGGAACTTGATAACTGCATGATCACATATGAGGCAATTATTGCATTTACAAAGGCAAAAGCTAATGATGTGCACATGAAAATCAGACATGCAATTAAATTCAGATTCATCTTATAAATCCACAAAAAAGATCTGAGTGGAAAAGGAACTATACAAAATATGCACTCTTAAGGCTTTGTTTGAGAGTTTGGAGGGGAGGGGAGGGAAAGGCTTTGGAGGGTTAGAAATATAGGGGAAAATGGCAAACCATCCAAAACCCCTTAAAACCCTCCTCCAATACAATTTTTGAGTTCCCCCAAATGAGGAGAATATTGTATTGTGAAGAAAAATGAACCCCCAAAGCCTTTCCCTCACAATGTCATCCATTTCTTCCACTTGCTCCTTCCTTTTTTTCCAAACCCCTCCCCTCCCTCCCTCTCCAAACTCGCAAACAAAGCCTAAGGCTTTGGAGAAAGAGGGGGAGAGGGAGCTTTGCAGAAATGATAGTCCCCACCTAACCACCTTGCATGAGGAGTTATTTTTCTCCACATTAAAACTTAGGTTTAATAGTCTCATAAGTCCTAGCTCAACCGGCAAAAAATGCCGAAATTGTTAGGCCGGACGTCATGACCAGGGTTCGAACCTCGGTACCTCAACTTTGTGTGTGAGTTTATGATGGCTTTGCCATCTCTTCTATCTACCAAAGGGCAACCTGGTGCACTAAAGCTCCCGTATACGCAGGGTCCGGGAAGGGGTCCCACCATTTGGTGTATTGTATGCAGCCTTACCCTATTTTTACACAAGAGGCTGTTTCCAGGACTTGAACCCGTGACCTTTCAGTCACATGACAACAACTTTACCAGTTGCGCCAAGGTTACCCCTCCATCTCTTCTATCTACCAAAAAAAAAAAAACTTAGGTTTAATAATCTACAGGTCCCTAAACTATTTATGAATTTTTAATAGGTCCCTAAACTTTAAAAAAATGTGTAAGCTGATCCCTAAACTATTTATAACTTTCAATTAGTTCCGTTAAACTTTTGATAGTCACCAATTAATCAATGCTGACAAGGACAGTGACAAGTCAACCAATATTAAACATCATCATATTTTTATTTATTACTTACAAAATTAAATCATCTTCCAGTTTTTCATTAAAATGTCATGTGATACCCATTCCCATTTTCCAATTCAAATTGAGAACGATCGTGAGTATGTATGTATAAAAATCCAAAATTAAGGCCAAATAAAACTCCATTATAGTCAACAACACCACTCAAGCTTCTCCATCACAAGTAATTGAGAGATACAAGAACATCCTTCAACCCCAAAAATCAGAAACATTGCTCTTCTTTTTTCCAGCCCAAACACAATAGTGTGGGTCAGTACACAGACACATCAATGGTGCCACAAAAAGGAGTTAAGATCCTATTTTTTCCCCTTATTTTCCCCCTATATTATCAGCTACCCCTTTTAATTGAATACTCATTTTACTCAATTTCCCCCATTGTCCAAAAACATGTTTAATCAGAAACCTAAACTACATTAAAAAAAAATCAGAAACCTAAATATTAATGCAAAAACAATTATCAATGCATTGCCTTTTCATGTCACATAAAGATTTCAAGACGAGATTTTCATATACGTATTTCTCCATTTTCCAATTTTGGTTTTTATTGACTATGGTTCTTGTTTCAATTAAGCCTTTTAATGATTCTTTATCATTTCAGCCATTGTTGCACTTTATCATGCTCTGGGTTTTCCAAATTGCTGCGGCTGAAATCAGAAAAGCACTCATGTGACGATGTGACTTTTTAATGAAAAATTGAAATATGATTTAATTTTGTAAATAATAAATAAAAATATAATGATGTGGATATTAGGTGGAGGATGATGTGTAAAATGGGTTGGCATGTATAACGGAAGGACCTAATTGAAAATTATAAATTAGTTCAGGGACCTGATTACACATTTTTTCAGTTTAGAGACTATTTAAAAATTCTCAAATAGTTCAGGGACCTGAAGATTAATCAAACCAAAAACTTAAATCTTCATATAGGGGGGTAACTCAATAATTTGATCTGGGGAGGGTTTTAGAGGGCTTTGGCAAGTGCTACAAATCACTTTCCTCTTTATAATATTCTCAAACAAAAAAAAAATATCAATCTTAAGCATTCTTCTCTCCCTCCTCTTTAACAATTTTCTCCCAAACAAGATGAGAAATCTCTCTCCCTTTCCATTTCCCAACACTCCCTTTTCCTCCTAACTCCCAAATAAAGCCAAAAAGGCTCAGCAAAACATCCTCGGTACCAGCGGAATATATGGTGACTGAATTCTGTTATGAGAAACTTACAGTATTCAAAATGGGTCCCGACATTCTGCGCCTCGAGGAATCCACCGAAACCAAACCAGGGGGTTGCCCTTCTGCTCCTGTAAGAGACAGAACATTAAATATGTCCAGCTAAGATGCTAAGTAGATATCATTTAAACTTGGGTGAAGAAGATCAATAGACGTGTCATTGCAAAACCTACTTCAGTGGGTAGTTGAAAAATACTGAATAAAACTACAATAATAGAAAGTTATAAAGCCAATAGTTTTGGTAGAATGAAAAACAAAAATCATACACTCTGAAATTATTTTGAGTCTTAATTTTAGGGCAAGGAGATGGGGACTTAGTTCAGTGCACGAAAAGTCTCCAAGCTCAAAATCACATGCAGGGCTCACATTTCCTCACCCCAAGCAACTTGTTAACTACAAGATCCTTCCTAACTACGCTTGACCAAGCCCTTTAGGTTCCACTTCAAAATTAAATTCACCGAACTACAATGTTAGCCAACCCCACTTAGTGGGATAAGGCTTGGTTGTTGTTGTTGAACTAAAATGTGATAAATGAACATACAAATAAAAATATTGAAGGCCTGTTACACTCATGGGAGATCTTAAATAAAGTACCTGTATGTCTATCAGCATTGGTAACAGCAGGTGGCATTGCAGAACTGGTTCCAGCACCAGGAACCTAAACAAAGGTGATCGTTTATGAGTTTCACCCATTGCAGATGACATGGTAATCACAACTGGGGAAGAAAAAGAAAGAATAACACTTACAATGCCCCGTGCTGGAGGTGTGGCAAGCTGTGATTGCTGATACTTCAAGATGGTCCAGTCAAACACATAATCAAACTGGAATCCTGTTGAAGTGTCAATTTAATAATATAAGCAAATTTAAACAAAGATCAACATAAGACATGGAGTAAAAGCAAAGTTTAAGAGAAAGTACATAGTTAATAAGCGTGAGAAATGAGGAATAAGTTATCCTTTCTATATGATAAAAATTTCAAACCTTCACGGATAAACAGGTCGCGGAATATCCTTTTGAGATAAGCATAATCTGGCTTATCATCAAACCTTAATGAGCGACAGTAATGGAAGTATGATGCAAATTCGGTTGGATAACCCCGACATAAGGCCTGGAGTAAGGAGCAAATTCTTAGTGTAGGTCGGGAAGGAGTAGATAACATAAGCACTAAAGACTGATTACAGCATTCAATTTAAACTTACTTCAATCGATGTAGAAACCTTTTTTTCACTGATTTTCTCATACTTCTGTTTCTTGGTTCCTGCTTTAAGTCCCTGCCAAGGAAGACTACAAAAAGAACATTAATCAGATAAAGTACATAGTGCTGGAAGACACCAAAGTAAAGGTCGACGGTAATAATTACCTCCCTCTCAGGAAGTACATCAAAACATAACCAAGAGACTCTAAATCATCTCTTCGACTTTGTTCTGTGCACCAAAATCACCAGAGAATTAGAAGCAGTATTAGATAACAAAATTTAACCATTCAAAATACAAGTTCAATGAAGGATCGTGAACTAACACATACCAATACCAAGGTGAGTATTCATGCTAGCATATCTTGCAGTTCCGGTCAAATTTTTATTTTCCCTGCAGTGTAGATGATTGAATAGATTACACAGATCACCCCAAAAAAAGAACTTACAAATAGTAACAGCCAGGTCTACACTTTCAAAATGAATTGCTGAAATATTGATGATATTGCGGACAAGAATCATAACCTGACTCTAGTATAATCTAGAAACAAGAAACTAAGGTGAAAGGAAGCGTTAAGACAGTGTGCATATAACACTTCCTACCACCAAAGGCCCCAACCATCAGCTTAATAAACTATGTCTTACAAATTCAAACAATGGTACCGGTGTAAAATGAGAAGTTGATGACAAATATAGATGGTGTCGGGAAGAATAAGGTCACAATGCAAGCGCATGCATAAAATTCAAGTTTTCTTTTAACTGGAAGGATTTTCTAGCGGATGCAGGAAAATAGGAGAAGAATCGTAGTTTCGAGAAATGCCATGCATCGAATCATACTAACAATCAAATTTAGAGTGTACTGTTTTGAGGTGGGTTAACAAGAATTTATGTTATAAGACTTGCAAGTAAATATTTGTCTCTAATCCCACCACATCCTTCAGTTTTTCTTTCGTTATTATTGCTAAATTACTGTGTACAGTCATACAGTGATTCTATATCCGTTTATCTTTCATTATTAACCAAACACTACAGGGAGTTAAGCAAGTTAAATTCTATTATTGGTAAGACTATTAACCATTGAAATCTATTCAAATTTAGATAAATTTATCTCAACATCCAAGCCTTATAAGTGGGGTCAGCTACATGGATCAAATTACGCCATAATGTTCTATCATAAACCATATTTTGGTCCAACTCATTAATCTCCAAGTCTTTCCTAATGGTTTCAACTTGTTTCTATATGTATGTCATTGCCACATTTAACCCCAGTCCTTGTCAAATTCCCAATATAGCAGCAGCCCAGATATCACAAATTCTATATAGAATACAGCGTGTGGAATCATTGATAGACTGGCATTCGGATCTTTGTCATACTATAGTGAATGACCAGAAAGAAAAATAAAAACATAAAACATTATTTGTATGCATATTTATTTGGTACTACATTCCCAATAAAACTATAATAGTGCATCCTCCCTAGTCGTTATTTTTCCCACATATGACAGCTGTGTGATATGTGATATGATAACTTGTAACTTACAACTGCCATTGGATAAATGTGAATCCTAATAGGCTATGATACTTTTACTATGCTATCAGGAATGCAAAATAGGAATAACCAACATAAGCATCTCATTTAATGCACACCAACTAAATCTTTGTACCTGTAAGGAATGTGTTGATGGGTTGAACTATCTCTGTATTTCTTAGCCAGACCAAAATCAATAGCATAAACCTACATGCGCGTCGATATGCATTAAATTATCATATACAGAAAATTAAGTATCATAGATACAATACATAAAAAAATGCCTTTTAACAAGATTGACTACCTGGTTCGCACGCCTTCCTAATCCCATTAGAAAATTATCCGGTTTGATATCTCGATGTAGAAATGATTTCGAATGAATGAACTCAACACGGTTGATCTGGCAAAAATAAATAGGGGAGTTCTTAAAAATTACTAAAAGAAAGGGTGGGGAAAAATTGATAGTTTGCAAAGTCAATCCGGGCCTACCATTTGATCAGCAAGCATGAGAACTGTTTTTAGTGATAACTTTCTACTACAAAAGTTAAATAGATCTTCAAGACTAGGTCCAAGCAGATCCATCACTAAAACATTGTAATCTCCCTCTACTCCAAACCATCTAACATTTGGAATTCCAGCTGTCAAAATCAAACTTGAGTTAGAACCGACGATAAATCCTTATGGTCCTTGAAGAAAGCACAAAAGAAAAGGCTAAGACAATGAATATGGAAATAGTCATTACTTCCTCCCTGGAGAATTCTGTACAACTTGGACTCGTACAGCAGCTGAGGATGCTTAGTCTTGACATTTTCCTATTGAAAAGCACAGCAAGAAACAAAACAAATGAAAAATAAGCTCCAATGCACTTAAAGATATCAATAATCAAGAGCTTAATTAAGAAAAAATCCACAAAAAACCAATCCTCATAATGTTAAGTCATAATTGTATGCCATTTCACCCAATTCCAATTAAAATCCCCAACCAAAGATATTATTCATCACAATCATGAATTGAGGGAGACACCAGTATTTTTCCAAGGAGTGAGTGAAATGGATCCAATTGAATAAACAAAGTAGGTTTCATGTTTTTCCCCGACGCTAATCTTTTGAGCAAGCTGATTTATCATCATTGCTCTACATCCATGAGACAATGTAGCAGCTCAGCTTTTTAAGATTGCACATGATCCATACAACTTATGGATAACACTATATCCTTTGCACAGTTAAGTGCATCAACAATTCCCTCTAACACACTAGCCTATTATTTCGAAGCATGGTTTCTAAAATGGTCAAAATGTTTTTCACAGACATCCTCTTAAAAAAGCATTCGAGCACCCTCCAAAGAAATAGGAGAATAAGCTTAGTAAAGATACTTTTTTTTGGGTAGATAGACGAAATGGCAATAGCCAATAAAAACTCCACACAAGTGGAGGAGCCATGACGTTCGACCTAGCAATTTCGGCATTTTTGCCGGTTGAGCTAGAACTTGTGGACGCTCGGTAAATATACTTAACAGCTGGTATACAATATTAGTACACCAATGTCATTAAGATTAAAGAATGCCACATAAAACAACAACTCAAAAAACTAAATTTGATACCATAAACCCTTGAATATAATTCAAAGCAGTGACTAATTTCACAAACAATCATCTCCCATAAAACACAATTCAGATTAACTAATATGACAAAAAAAAAAAAAAAACAAATTTTTTA
>Ga0315914_1001649_pt1 | contig 33764 bp, 12 predicted proteins | sample MpolenodulesMG_FD_203920 | JGI IMG/M metagenome (GOLD analysis project Ga0315914, IMG submission 203920) | Medicago polymorpha root nodule microbial communities from Los Angeles, California, United States - elongated nodules | ecosystem: Host-associated > Plants > Roots > Nodule | place: USA...
GCTATCATTATTTTAAAAATGACAATATTTTAAAAATGGCAGAATATCAAGATAATAAATAAGGAATGATATTTTAATCCCATCAGGATAATTTCTAACCCAGCATATACTCAGGATAGAAATTACAAAGGAAAGTCAGGATAGGATAGGAAAATGGTTTATTTTATCCTATCCCATTGGTGCATCAAACATGAGATTTTGGCAGGATATGATTAATGTATCATATCATGTCTCCCTATCCTGACCATCAAACGGACCCTAAGTTCTCTAAACTATCAATATGGTACTACGACCACTCAAATATGGTGATACCACCATTTCGACTTTTTAATCTCTCCTCAAAAAGAAAAAAATATTGAAATAATATTTATATAATGTTAAGATCATTCTTAATTCTGATGGGACATTATTGTTCCAAAAGGGACTATGATCTTAAAACTACGCTTTATTACAAATGGACATACATTATCGAAGAGATTATGTTTTTAAGACCTTTCTTAATTTCGAAGGGACATTATATCGAATAGGGACGAAGGTCTTAAGAACACTTTTATTTCTGAAGGGACAGAAAAATGAGAAGAGAAGAAGGATAGCTCATCAACATAAGCTAGAGGGAGAAGAGAGAAAGAGTTCTCGACAACTCGATAAAAACTCTTTGGTGTGATTTTTAAACTGAGTGGAGTCCTTTATTTATATATAGAGAGATTTTGTAATTGTTTTAGCAAAAATTGCGGCAGCAATTACTCTAATGGATAAGATCAAAAAGAACTTATCCATTAATCAGTTCAACAACACTTGTGGATAAGATGAAAAAGAAACAAATTCACAAAAGTGGAGGAAACAAACTCATTGGATTTGAATGAAGGAAAGATAATAAATTCAATTGAATTCTTATTCTTGTTCTTATCACAACCACCATAAACTAAATTTATGGGAAGTCATATTCACGAATAAAAATAATGATTACTATTATTTTTATCATTATCAAGTATTTAAAATTAAATACCTCAATTTAAACACTATTAATGTGTGTGTTCTGTTTTATGTGGACCTCCACACTCTATTTTTTCAATTCACACAACATTAAATCAAAGTATAATTACTTGGTGTTTAATCTTTCAATTTTTCTTCTAACATCACACCAATGTTCCAACAGAAAATATGTTCCAACAGAAAATATCCAAGTTGATAGTGGAGACAACCGAGAGGTTTCTACTAGTGCTCTCTCGGTATTTAACAACCCTTCCATTGTGCCTTGTCGCATTCGGAATCAATGTCATAATTGTTCTCAGTTTGACATTCATATTCTCGCTTCTCATATTTTTCGGGAAGGCAATGGTTGCGCTGATAAGTTTGCTAACATGGGACATTCTATTCATGCAACAGTTTGGTGGGACTCTCATCTCGGGCCTCATAGGGAATCTTTTTTTAGGGACAGCTTCAGTCAACCTAATTTTCGGCTCTCCTATCTATATTTTCTTCTATGCTTTCTTTTCCTTATTTTTTCCTTGCTTTGTTTTTCTGTGGGTTTTGATTTGGTCCCCCCTCATGTATATATTTTTCCCATTTTTTGTTATATATATTATGAGTGAGCAATAGAGGATGGGAGTTCTTACGGATGCCTGGGCTCTCTTTGATGTTTCCCTCACTATTGCATTATCCAAAAATGCATACATACACATAAAATGAATTGAATACATTTCTACTATTATGTAAAATATATTTTGAAATCATCAACTTATTAATCGTATATCACCATTTCAATATTTGTGTAGTTATTTTTGAAAATAATATTATCACATATATACATTTTAAAATCAAATTAGATGTTTGTATAATTTTTACTTTTTTTACATTGTCAGTACATATAAAGTAAACACTAAACATATTTAAATTTTAGGCTTAAAAATGTTTTATTGATCCCTATAAATATATCAAATTTTCGCTTTAGTCCCTCTAAAATTTTCACTCACTACTTTTAGTCCCTATTTTTAAAAATATAGAGTGATTCTTATAATTAATATTATAAATTTTTGATAAAATTTTATTCAAAAATATGAATTCTACATATGAGTTTACGTTAAAGTAAGGACCAAAATCGAAGATGGAAAACTTTTGGGGAACTAAAAGTTGAAGAAAATTTTTAGAGGGACTAAAAGGAAAATTTGATATATTTATAGAGACCAAAAACATATTTAACCCTAATTTTTATTATAATAATTTTGACTAAAATTGCGCGCATATATATATACATAATTTTCATTTGTGTTTGAGTGCAATTTATGTTAAAGTTATAAAAAAATTGATATGATATTTTGAATATTAATAATAATAGAACCATCACATGTTACTCGTGAGCTCATTATTTATTGTTTAGAACCTTTTGACCTATAAAATACACAATTTTGTAACAAACTCATCATTTCTTTTTTATTTATAATAAATTACCAAAGTGGATGGAGCTAAAAAAAATTAAAAAAAAACTTTGTATGGTCTATTTTCTCATTTGAATCGTTGACTTGGAAGCTCAACAGTCGTAGAAACAATGAATATGGACCGTTTGATGTTATACCATCAATAGTCGTGTGTCTTGTGAATTCACTATCTCAGTTTAGATAATTTTCAAACAATCACACACACTCACCCACTCTCGTACATTGGTTTCTCTGATTATCTATAGAAGGGAATCCGATCCTAGTTTTGCAGAAAAAATTCCTTATCTTTCTAGGGATTTTCCTAAAAATCCCTACGCGAAATCAAAGATCTCCATAATGGTTCATTCTCAACTAGGTTCAAATATTTCACCTCCACCATCACATTACACCACATATTTGTACCAAAGTCAGTGCAATCAACTTAAGGAAGATCTTTTGAATGAGGCCAACCATCACTCTAGTTTTTCTGCAATGGTTTCTTCCCCTATCAGCCCATTCCCTTTGATCCCAACCCATCGGTACAAGGCTACTCACACCAATGGGTCTCAAAGAGAATTTATCAGTGCTCGAAATCCAATGGTCTTTTCACCAAACCATAATAAGCTGGAAGACATACATGGTCACCTTAACACTAGCAAAGGAATTTGGGATTTGTCTACAAAAAATATCTTTCAATATGGGGAAACTTCACAGGTAAGTCCCTCTCTATCACCATCACTAGCTTATGATGCACATCAATTTATGTCAGTTAATCCTGAGCTTCAAGGAGATCTTTCATGCAATGATGGAATTGGAAACAAATCCCAAGAAAATGATCAACGATTCGTGTTGAGTGACCAAAAGCGGCGGAAGAGGATTCAAAATAATAATGAAATTCAACACAAGGATCCCAATCAAATCAAGGGACAATGGACTTCAAATGAGGATCGGTATATCAAATCATTTAAAATTTTGCATTGTCATTGCTTATTGTTTTAATTTTCAAGATTCATCTTACCTTGATTATATTTTTTTTTTTGTTATTTGTTATCAATTCTTGACAGATGATAAACAATGATTAATTATTTTATATTTTTGTAGGGTTCTTGTCCAATTGGTGGATCGCTTTGGGCTTAGAAAATGGTCTCGTATTGCCGAGTTTCTAGAAGGCAGAATTGGAAAACAGTGCAGAGAGAGATGGAATAACCATCTTCGACCAGACATTAAGGTGTCATTCTTTTGAATCATTTCTAAATTTTATCTCTTATACATACACATATAAATAAAATAATACCAACTCTAAGCAATATTGATTCTTGCCTATTTTTTTACCTTAACATATTTGATTTTTACATGTATACACATAGCTGCATCAAATAAAACGTAAAAAATTGTGGAAGCATGTAAATAAATGAATCAATGCAAGTAAAATCATTATGTGTTTAATATATTATAAAGAAAAACATAATTTGTAACTATCATAATAGTTTAATTAACATTTCATTGAATTTATAATGATCTTTTTGTAATACATCACCACTAGTCTAGTTGTCTATTTTTATAAATAAGTATTGTACTAAATAGAGATACAATGTTCTTCTTGTTCCTATCATCAAGAAGTAATTTTTTTAATAGACATTTTTTCAAACATTTTTGAAAATATTGATGATAAATGTGTTACTTTTTGTAGAGAACAAAAGTGACGATGTCTATAGCAATGCACATAAGTTTTATCCGTAAGTGTTTTTGATTAATATTTGGGGGGATTATTTACCCTTGTTTCTTAGGGATTTTTTTTTTAGAGATGGTCACAGACTTCCATTCTTTATTTCCTTAGATTTCTTGCATTTTTAGTGTTTCTGTTTTTGTCCTTTTTCGAGGGTTTTGATTTGGTCCCCCTTCTTGCACAATTTTTTCCTTTTTTAATAATTTTTTTCGAGCAAGTGGTATAGGATGGGGGCTGGTAGGGAAGCCTAGTTGCCCCTTGATGCCTTCCTTTGCCTTTTGATTCATAAAAAAAAAAAAAAAAACGAATAAGTTTTTTGATTAAAATCTAGTATTGAGGTAGTTTTTGTTTATAGAAATTTATCTTTATCTATTTTTAATTTTGGTAATTTCGAATAGATGAATTTTACACGAATGATATTTAACTTCTTTTCACGCAACTCCTTTCACATATGTTTTTGTTAGAGTCTTACATTGATTATATAAAAGTGTTTAATGTATTATTTAAGTGAGGAGTTTCTTTCACTTAATGGACTAGACTCTCATTTGTTTTTTTAAAACAATGTTATATTAAATTGTTAGTATTTGATAGAGGTGAAAATTTGAACTCAAGCCATTCTTATAACTTAACTCTTTCACCTCATCCACCAAGCCAAACCTTGTAACTCCCTTTTATCGCTCATTTGTAAGACTAATGTTTCTTATCTTCCAAAATGACTAATATATAGTACCATGAAGTTTTGACAACCGTCTTGTGTTATGTTCATGATTTATGTTAAAAACTTATTTTGTTTTGTTTCGTTGCCGCTCCCTATCAAAATAATTCATGTGGAATAACTATGCTCAGTTTTTAATTACATTGCATTGTAAAATGTTATTCTTAATTATCATACAATGTGATCGATGTTGAACTCTAGATATGCATGAGTAGGATTCATATATAATTGTCTTACCCACACAGATTGTTATGTATGATTTCAGAAGGATTCATGGACCGAAGAGGAGGACAAAATACTAATCGAAGCTCACAAAATAGTTGGAAACAAGTGGACTGAAATTTCAAGGAGATTACCGGGACGCACTGAGAACTCCATCAAGAACCATTGGAACGCCACTAAGCGCCGCCAAAATGCCAAAGGGAAGAACAGAGGTGAGAGTTCAAAGGGAATACTACTTCTGAAATACATAATGGAAGTCACCAATGTTAAGGAAGTTGAAAAGGAGCCGATGATGTATTCTACGAGCATGATGGATATTAGAAATCAACCGAATTTTGAAAGCTCAGAGAGTGATTTTAGAACTGACGGTTTGGCTACTCCAGAGAACGAAATTTGTGGGTATGCTCCAATGATGATCAATGGTGATGATGGAATGGCAAGTGGATCTGGTAGCACAATGAATTATGAGTTTGGATCGTATGGAATGAAGTTTTTTCCTGAGGTTCCTTTTAAGGAAGAAATTGATCTCATGGAGATGATCTATAAAAACCCTTAAGATGGGTTGGGTTTATTAGTAATAAAGTTATCATGAATTTATGTTTCGTTTATGTTATTATTTAACTTGTGTTTTGCGATGTGATGTATTGTTTTAATAACTCTATTTAGAGTTATTTTGTTTTGCTAAATTTTCTGGTGGATGTAACTAATATGACTTGGATTGATAACTTTTATGGAGACTTTTTTTTTTTTTTTTAAAGAACTTTTATGGAGACATGAAACCTTTATTATGTGGTCTAAATAAATTATATGTCTTTTTAAGGTAGTATATTATCTTTGATCAATCAATCTTAATATGTTGCTTTAAGTTGATACAATTAAAGTTGCAAAGGTAAAGTCAATTGTTTCCACATGATTTAAATTTTTGATTTCTATGATCAGGTTTTTTTTTAAGATATAAATTTTCACACCTTTATGGGTATTCAAGCTTCTTGTTTCATATGAATTTATTTGTATTAGTTCAGATTTTAGACAAGCCGACTCAAAATGTGTATTACTAATGTATTATTCTCTCACTATCATAGAATACTTTCTCAAGAAGGAAAAAGAAATCATCTCAAATTTTTCTCTCATGCTTTTTCATGTTTAAAGTTTTAACCCTAACCCAATTTTTCTTCGTTTCCTAAAATTCCAAAACACTCCCATTTATATCTGAAAAAAATCTAAATCTTCCACATTATTTTCTTATGTTTTTTTTTTCAACATGAGAGAATCCTAACCCCTACTCAGAGGTTTAATTGTACTCGTAGATGAAGTGATATACATTTCTGAAATTCCTAGCCAATGGATATGTTTTGCAACACATTTTCTGACAAGTGACATCAACACCGTATGTGTGTGCGTATAGTGGTGGAAATAAAGTTTGTTTAAGTATCCTTAAACTCTTAAATTTTTGAACGATTTTTTTAAGACAAGTTTAGAACACTATGAAAAATTCATTTACTAAAATTTAGAATTTTTTAACATGAAACGAATTAAATATGAATTTTTTAAAACGATAAAAGTTAAATATAAAAGTAATAAAATTTGGACATAGAAATCAAATTTTATGACAATTTTTTGCAGAGGAACTTTTAGTAATGTTCTTAACATGCAAAAAATTGTTCAAAAACTCAATAGTTTAAGCATAAAATAAACAAATTTGAATTGAATAGGGACTAATACTCAGTCTAGAATTTGAGAAATTGTGTGGCAGAAAACTCTTGTTCTAGTGTTTGTAGCAGCACTTGTAAGCGTAGAAACTGGACATTGTAAAAGAGTTTCAAGGAAGATAGTGTGCAAACCCTAATGTAAACCCTATTTAAATAAAATGTCTATTTTGTCCTTCATTTTAGTCAGAAGAAAGTGCATTCACTATTTTGCAAAAACATTTAATCACCATTTGATTATATACCAATTTCTTCTGTAGCTTCTTACTGTACTCCTAGAGCTTGAATTCTCCTAATCGTAGACAAAGAACTAGCATTTCTTTCTCTCCGTTCCTCCCTACTTTCAGTCCTTTTCATGTTATGTAAAATGCTCACAATCCGTCTCATTCTTGATCTCAATTGAGGGTCACAACTAGTGCATGCAATTCCTAAACAATTCTTTCATATTCCACTCTCCATTGAATCTTGTATCAGCGAATTTCTTCAATGATCTTTGTCTCATCACACCATGGCCTATGGTCGCTTTGCCCGATTCAACATATTTCGGTGACAGGTAACCAAAATTCCCCAACCAATTTACTAGTGTCACTAGCCACATAATGGTTTCAATGCTCATTCCTTGGCAAAAATTCAGCTATATCTTGTACAAGAATAAGAGCTGAAGACTGAAGAGGCAATGTATTTTCCTAGTTTCGCTCAAAAATCTTTTTCCTAGGTGACTTTTAGGGTGAGAAATCAATTAAAGGTAAACCATAGAAAATATACTATTAGATCTAATCAACGTTCTACATTTGTTGAAAATAAATTTGAGAGCATCAATGCATGCTCACACACAATACTGCCCGTCTCTTCCCATCTGTGTAACCATTTCAATGGTGCTTCAATGGTGAAATTTCACACTTATGTTACGACCACTGATGAAGATGTTTTTTTAAGAGGCCACTGATGAAGATGTTACTCACTAATTTATAATAACTATATTTGTAAGTTATGTTGAGGGTAGTTTGTAATGTTATTATTTGGCATCTTTGAACCTAGCTAAAAAAAATGAGAATTGCTATTCAGTGCGAAAAACTGTCACGCGACTGGCACACGATAAAGGCAGCTAGTGTTATTATATTTTTCAAATAAATGAAAGTCAACACAAGTTACAATATCAAGTATATCCAAAGGCTGATATTAATTCGTTGCTATTCGTGCACTAACATGTCGCACCAACAAGCTTTTTCCAAAAAAAATTCAATTGATTGGTTACGCAAATGGGTGTTATGTAGTTCGATTGTGACTATTGATTTAAGTTTATAAATATCTATTTTTACAAATTTGAAAGCTTGATTGCAGCAGCAACTTTGTTCCTTATAATCTTTATCTCATAACTATTTTTTCACTAATATAAAAAAGATTTAAACATGCTTATGTTTTGGTTGACATTTTTCTTCATATCAAGCCTTTTTGTTTTTGTTATATGCATGTTCTATATAGAGGCCGTTTATGTTTTGCAAGTTGATTATGCATGTTCTTTATCTCCTGACTATTTTTCACTAATATAATAAAGATTCAAACATCGTCGTGGTTTTCTTGACATTTTTCTCCATATCAAGCTTTTTGTTATATGCATGTTCTTTATAGAGGTCATTTATGTTTTGCAAGTTTATTATACATGTATCATGTATGCTTGTTTTCTTCAGAACAAGCTTGGATTTTTTTCTCATTTTCTAAAAGTACAAGTGTATAAGCTTGAGATTATATATACATGTATGTGAATAGAAAACATAGTATGGTTACATTAAGATTCGGTTATATATGGCATAGATAGTGGCATGGAGAGAAAAAGAACTGAAAGAAGGACAATGTGCATTCACTATTTTACAAAAAAATTAGTGTCCATATTATAATAAGAAAGCTCAAATACACCCAAATACTACTAAATCAGTACTATAGTAGAATTACTAAGAGAGTGACTTGTAACCTTGTTGGTGACATGATGTATCCCAATTTTATCAACTTCATAATATAATTTTATCACTTCAAATAAAACAAAGAATGGCTTAATATTTTGCCACACCTCAGCAGGAGTAATGCTTAACATCGCGAAATATTGTTTCCCGACTGGTTCACGAAACATGCATATTATTACTTTGAGACCAAACTAATACCACTTTTTAATCACCTGATACAATAAAAGGGTCCTACTACTCTCTATCTCTCAACCAATTTTTTTAATTCAAGTTCACTAAGCAAATGCTTTTGATGAACATTTTATAAACATGCTTGAAGAGTCAAGACTTGTTTTAAATAACATGTGCACTGCAAACTATATCAAACCACAAAAACTAACTGATCATCAATTCATCAGAGTTTTACATTTGGTTACAAAAATAGAGCTAAGACAATTCAAATAGCATTTGGTTATAAAATGAAAAAAAGCTACTAGACCTTGGCTATAATGCGCTCATATATACTCTCAAGCACATTCAAGTGATCCTTAAGAACATCAATTTCATTCTGATCATCATTCTCATCAAGCAAATTTGTGGCCATTTTAATTGCAGTATTGATTTTCTTGTATTCTTCTGAAGAGAGCTTTAGATTAATATCCTTCTTCTTCAACAGATTTTTCATTCTGTAAACACAGTCTTCCGGTGCATTCATTACTTTCGCCTTTCTTAAGAATTTCTTATCATCCAAAGAGCAAGCCTCAGCTTCTTGAATCAATCTTTTAATTTCATTGGTGGACAACCTTCTTTTGTCATTGGTTATTGTAATCTCATTCGTACTGCCAGTGGATTTATCCATGGCTGAAACTGTTAAAATACCATTTTGATCGACATCAAAGCATACATCATAGGGATGACCACGAGCAACAGGGGGTAATCCTGAAAGAACGAAAGAACAAAGAAGATTATTATCATTGGCTTTTGTTCTCTCGCCCTCATAGACTTTAATCAGGGCATTCGGTTGGTTATCTTCAATTGTAGTATATGTTCGTGTCTTCTTGACTGGAATTGAAGTGTTCCTAGGAATCATAACACTCATGACACCATGTTTTATCTCCCAACCTAGTGACAAAGGTGCAACATCTATCAACACCAAGTTTGGAACACTCTTACTGCCTCCACTCAACAAAGCAGCCTGGACAGCTGCACCATAAGCAACAGCTTCATCAGGGTTGATGCTCTTGCATAATTCCTTCCCCTTGAAGAAGTCCTGCAATAGTTGCTGCACTTTAGGAATCCTAGAAGATCCACCAACAAGGACAACATCATCAACATTACTTGTGTCCATCTTAGCATCAATAAGACACTTCTCAACAATCTCCATGCACTCGTCAAAAAGGTCCATATTGATTTCCTCAAACTTGGCACGAGTGATTGATGAAGAAAAATCAACACCCTGAAATAAAGCATCTACCTCAACATTGGTGACAACAGCAAAAGACAATGTCCTTTTTGCCTTCTCACACGCAGTTCTCAACCTCCTCAAGGCTTTTGGGTTCCCAATAATGTCCAATTTTTTCTTCCTTTTGATCTCCTCGACAAAATAGTTCACCATTCTATTATCAAAGTCCTCTCCCCCAAGGTGAGTGTTTCCACCGGTGGCCTTAACTTCAAAGACCTTATCCTTAATTGTAAGAAGAGACACATCAAAAGTCCCACCACCAAGGTCAAAGACAAAAATATTTCGTTCTCCCACACAGTTAGATCTCTTGTCAAGGCCATATGCAATAGCTGCAGTAGTTGGTTCATTGATTATCTTCAAAACATTCAGACCAGCAATGACACCAGCATCTATGGTGGATTTACGCTGAGAATCGTTGAAATAAGCAGGTACAGTAATGACTGCATTCTTAACCGGTGATTCTAAATATGCATTTGCAATATCCCGCATCTTTATGAGCACCATAGATGAGATTTCCTCAGCACAAAAGTGCTTCTCCTTTCCCTTGTAGATGAGGGAAATCATTGGTTTGTCTTTAACACCCGCAATGACCTTGAATGGCCACAACATTATATCTTTTTGGACCACAGGATCACTAAACTTCCTACCAATTAGCCTCTTAGCATCTGTAAAATTAATAGTTATTTATGACCATTCATTTGTCCTATGAAAATAGGGATGCAACCATATAACAGTAAATATATATAATCATTTTGGATTTATAAGTAAAATGTAAAAACCTAATGCTAAAGTCTCAAATATCAATCAAAATATTTATCATCATTCATTTGTCCTGTGAACATAAAGATGCAAGCATATACAACAGTAAATATATACGAGTGAACACCTAATCTCGTCACCAACAAAATATATGAAGATCTAGTTCGTTTTGATTAGTCAAAAGTAAGAGCCTAATCTTATAAATCTCAAATATCAATCAAGATAATCTTATGAAAAAATGTCCCAAAAAATGAGGGACGAAAACGGATCTAAATTTTTTATAATAAAAAGAAGACTGATTTAGGCAACATTATATCATAGACCAAATAGTTTTTTTTTTCCTTTCTCAATAATCAAATGTATAAAAGAGTATATAGAATAGAACTTACCAAAGACAGTGTTTTCTGGGTTCGTGGCAGCTTGATTCTTAGCAGCATTACCAATCAACCTTTCCTCTTGAGTGAAAGCAACAAAAGAAGGAGTAGTTTTGTTGCCTTGATCATTGTGAATAATCTCAACTCTACCATGTTCTTCATGCCACACAGCAACACAAGAGTACGTAGTACCAACCAAGGTCTATTCCAATGGCACATCCTTCATCTTTTTTCGCCATAATTTTGCAATGAAAACGAATAAGGTAAAAAAGTAACTTTAGTTAAAACAAAATTGTAGGTTTTCTTCCAAAGCAAAATGCTCCTTTTATATATTCATGTAACATTCAGATTCATTGAGTATATAAATTAATAATGACGAATCAACTACACTATGCAGCATACGAGGGACATAGCGTGCATGCATTTTAATTTAAGGCTCGTAGGTTTTCAACATTTTTCTAGGCTTTTATTATTTTGAAAGTTGTGGTATTTCTTCGAGGTATTTTTTGAGTTGCATCGGTTGTAACAGTAGCATTTATTTATAGAGAAAATATTCATTCATGGGCCTTCACAAAAAAATTCTGAATCCATACTTTCATTCATCGGTTATCATAAATGCCCTTGTGAGTAGTCTAACAACACTCTCTTTTCTACACTATCTTTAATACTCACTTTTTTATTGGTTTAAATTATTATGGGTCTACATTTTGAAAAACTCACATAAAGTGGTACAACGTACATCGATTTCATCCAATAAAAGAGTGAATGTTATTTAGAGAGCGTTCAAAAGTGAGTATTGCTAACATTTTTCTAAAAATAAAAAACTACTATAAGGTTTTTTATATTAAATATGATTAATCCATAATCATTAGTAGAGTTAGTTTAATAATTAGCTTTACTCCGTAAGTTTGTTAGTTTGATACTAGATGACTTACTCTCCAAGTCATGTATATAAATAGATTGTAATTCTCTATTTCATCGATCAATGAAATCATAACAAACTTCCAACACTTTCTTCTCTCTTCATAACCACTTTCTCATTCTCCATTCCTCTCTCTCACACACACACACATTTCATCCATTGTTATGGTTACTTGTTTTGCAAGAAAACAATAGCTACGCTAATAATTGGCATCTAGAGCCCTTGGTTTTGATCCTGGGAAACACGAGAGATTTTGTGACGGGTGTCTCTAGGAAACTAGAGTGAAGTGTGTGTGAATTCAGAATTTCTTGCTGAGTAATCAAGGGTACCAATAGTGGTTTTGTTCCTTCAAACATGTTAACGCTTGATGGAAACAATTGGGAAAGATGGAGTGCATTGATGAAGTCGCTTTTTTTTGGCACAAGATGTTCTTGAATTAATGGATAATGGTTATAAGGATCTTGGTGGAAATCCTACTGAAGCGCAGAGAGCAGCGTTCAAAGATTTGGAAAAGAAAGATTGAAGTCGCTTTATTGTTCTTCCATGCCTTATCCTCCGATATTCTTTAAAAACTTGATTTCAATGTTTCCAACATGGTTTTAAATTGCATTTTGCACCGGCAATTGCAATACAAGCAAATGACATTCCAACTGCAATTTCGACAGCATTTTGCCACAATATTTAAGTGTCATTACCATGTTGTGTGACTCTCTTCAGGGTCCACTGTTGGAGAACGTTGTGGTAAAAGTTGGTTTTGTGGAAATTGTAAGTAACTTGCACACTTTCCCCGTGTCATCAATTATGAGAAAACAAACATGTGAATAGAAATACATAATCTAAGTCGTGCTTCAACAGAAAGATGCTCTTATACATTTTTTTCATAAATCCGACTAATTTAAGTGGTCCAATATAGATATCATATGTATAACTTGGACAATAATATTATATATGTAACTTTGGACAACGCCGAGATAATAAACTGGTTAAAATAAAAAATAAAAACTACTGCAAGTTAATTGGATTAGTGGTTTTTTTGTTTGTTTTTGTTTTTAATGCCAATTGGACTAGTGTTTATTTACCAATTTTTCCCTTTTAGAGAAAATTCACACATAAAAGTCAAAATTTGTTATATATCATCATCCCAAAAACGACATTTGGTCTCATCATCTCAATATTTTCAAGTGAAGAACCCAAACGACATTTTATTTTATATATATATATATATATATATATATACTCACTAGATGATTAAATTACTCCCATCAATGCATGAAGTAAACAGATAAATTTACTAAATCCTTTACAATGTTTAAACATGTTTGAAGACTTACAATGTGGAGAACTCAAGTATTAAACCATATCAAAGCTTAACCAAGGGAAAACTATAACAAAACAAACCTTAACTAATCATCAGAGTTCTACATTTGCTTAATAAAGCTAAGACAAGACAACACTATAAATGCTAAGTGAGAAAATATAAAACTGCTGGGACTTGCCTATTATGTTCTTACACATACTCTCAACCTCATTCAAGTGATCCTTAAGAACATTAATTTCTTTCTAATGGTTATTCTCATCATACAAATTTGTGGCCTTTGTAATTGCATCATCAATCTTCCTGTTTTCTTGAGAAGAAAGCTAAAATTAATTTTCTTTTTCTTCATCCCATTTCTCACTTTGTAAACACAGAGGTTCAGTGCATTGATTACTTTTGCCTTTCTTACGAATTTCTAACTACCAATAGATTTATCCTCAGCAGAAATTACATTGTATGGATGACCAGAAAGAGTGAAAGAACCAAGAAGATGATTATCACCCGATTTTGTTCTCTCACCCTCATGGACATTAATCAATACATTCAATTGATTAATATCACTTGCTCTTGTTCTTCAAAAGAGACAAGATTTTGCAACTATGAATAAGGTTAAATTTAGGTTAACTCCTCAACTCAATGAAAACCATTACCGAAAAGAATGAATAGACAACTTCACAATAGAACCACACCAACCAGCGTTAGAAATTCAGAAACCCTGAACTCACAGTTAAACTACTTGACTTGAAAGGAACCTTTACTAGCTAAATGTGTAGTTCAAATAGGCAAAGATCACAATCAACAATAAAGAAAGTGAAAATCCTTTGTCATGTTAAAATCCAATTTTAATAACAGTAAATTACCTAGTCTCATTCTTAAGCTCTAACTTACTAATATCTTTATCCAATAAAGGTATAAGGTAGATACATCCCTGACATTTATTTACAGATATTGACATATTGTATCATAGATGGAAAAGTTAATAAAGTAACTAATGCAAATAGACAATGTCTTCACAATGTGGCAAATCAAGTTTCAAATCCCTACTGAAGTTATATGGAAAATGTACCATACAAATTATGAGATCATTGGACAGTGTGTTTGGAAGTAATAAAATGCATGCCAAGACAGAAGACAACATTGTTGAAATTGTTTCACACAACAAAGTAAAACTATTTTGGCCAATAGCTATTTTTTATAACAATCCCAATAGCATTAAACAAAACCATTCAGTTTTAAATTATAAGCATGAGTAATCCCCAAAATTGGTCTTTTTCTTTATAAATTACTCTCAAATCAGTGTTCACTTCTAAACATTTCAAATTACTCTCTATCTTTGTCAAAAGTTTTTCAATTAAGTCTCAATTTATGTTTTTGTCACATTACAAGGGACCCAATTGCAAAACTTCTGATAAGACAAAAACTACTCTAAAATATTAACAGAGTAAACAGAAACAAGAATCAACTTAATGGTTTACTCTTTAAAAGTTACATATACATTGGTAACCCATTACAAGTCACTCTGTTAATATTAACTAAGTCCTTGTCTTTACAAGTCATTCTCAAATTAGTGGTCCTTAACTTGTTAATATTTCAAATTTAGTCTCTATCTTTGTCAAAAGTTTATCAATCAAGTCTCTCATATTACAAGGGACTTAGTTGAAAAACTTTTGACCGACAAAAATTACTTTAAAATATCAACAAAGTCGCACACTAATTTAAGAATGGCTCACAAAAACAAGAATCAATTTGGTGGTTTACTATTTAAAAGTCTCATGGTATTATATAGGCTTAAATGCACTTGTCACCCCCTATGTTTCAAAAAGTTGCAATTTTGACCCCCTTAAAAAAAAAGATATTTTGACCCCCTAACTTTTAGCCATCTTTTGATTAGCTGATTTTGATAGAGATTATGCCAATTTCTCAGTCTCTGATGGTGTAAACTGACATGGGGATAGAAGAATGTTGATAAGTGGAGTCCAAACTAACATGGTGTAACTTTTGGCCCCCCTAAAGAAGGATCCACCTATCGGTTTGGACTCCACTTACCATGCCAATTTGAACTTCACTTATCAACATCCTTCTATCCCCTTACCAGTTTACACCATCAGAGACTGAAAAATTAACATAAAATCAGCTAATCAAAATAGGGCTAAAAGTTAAAGGGTCAATATATCAATTTTTTTTAAGGCGGCTAAAATTGCAACTTTTTGATTTTGGATTCTTGTACTGTACAACTATGTTTGTTTAATTTACACAAAAACAAATTAAATATAATATACACCATGTATGTTTGTTTCATGTTATTATGAGAAACTTGGAAAATTGCTCTTCTCCTAAATAAAATTGCTCACTTCCACATAAACGGTCTAAAATAACCTCAACGATGCTCGACATCTTTTCAGGTATGGTCTAGACTTGTGCCTTCAGATTGGAAAACTAATTTCTTTTCTTTTGTTGATTGCAGGGATTGGGTTTTCAAAATCCTTGGTAAAACATGCAATGATGTTTCTAAGTCTAGTGGCAAACAACTTTCATGACAACCTGTTGACATTTGTGGACTTGGCGAAACAAATCAATTTTTGAAGAAGGATTCCAAAGACCGACTAATCCAGCCTATGTTATCCAAAATTACATCAGGTTCATTGAAGAAAGTTCTCAAAATCATTTGCAAATCAATCCTCAACACAAGGAAACCGTGTATATTGGATGGAAGATGCCAGTTGATGGTTGGGTGAAACTCAATTGTGACGGAGCATGTAAAGGTAATGGGGAGCTTGTAGGTTGTGGCGGACTTTTTCGTCAACCTGATGGGAAATTGATTAAAGGATTTAGTTGCAAAATTGGAGCATGTGACACTTTGCATGCTAAGATGTGGGGCCTCTACCTAGGGCTTGACATGGCATGGAGAGAAGGTTTATCTCATCTAATAGTAGAAAGTGACTCGAAGGTGCTTGTCGATATGGTTTCTAACAATTGCAAGATCAATGGAGTCATTCCTTCTTTGATAAGACGTATTCAAGAGCTTCTTCGGCGTGATTGGCATACTCAAGTTATCCACACATGGCGTGAAGGCAACAGATGTGCTGATTGGCTTGCAAACTTCAGTTTTTCTCTGGATTCTTGGAATTTGCTTGTTTTGGAGACTCCTCCTAGTGAGCTTCGAAGACTCCTTTTTGATGATATTTCTGGGGCTTGTATGCCTAGAGATATGCGTCTAGCTTCTTAGTTTTTCTTTCTTTCTCTTTGGGCCTTTGACCCTCTTTTGTACTAAAAAAAAAGAGTCCAATCGAAACAAGTATAAAGAGTGAAATGACTTACCTGTCCTAGTTTATATTTATAAACCCTTACTCATTCTTTCACAACACTCAAGTCTTCTTAAAACAAAACAATTTTGTTTAGAACTCTGATTTTGGATTAGGGTTAGGGTTTTGAGTAAAACAAAACGATTTTGCTCAGAACTCTACTTTGGGTTAGGGTTAGGGTTGAGTTTTCAAATGTCACGATCAATTCCAACTAAAGATAGGATTAGCTCCCTACCAGATCCAATTATCTGTCACATTCTCTCTTTTCTTTCAACCAAACTTGCTGCAACCACAAGCGTCCTCTCGAAGAGATGGGAATCGATATGGCTCTCACTTCCCACTCTCCACTTTGACGACGAAAGCTTCAAATCTTTCTCTTCCTTTTGCAATTCTGTGTCAAATGTCTTTCTCTCAAGAAACATCATGTTACCCCTCCGATCCTTCCACCTTATTTCTTTGAAAGCTTATAACCTCCACCACTCACACGATGTCAATAGATTTGTTTACGCCACTGTGCAAAGAGGGATCGAAAACCTCAATCTGAAAATATGCAACAGGATTAGCTTTGGACTCAAGTTACCTTTGAGTATTTTCAGTTGCAGGACCCTTGTTGTTCTTCATTTGCATGGGCTAACAGCGAATCTTTCTCGCGTCGTTGTGGACTTTCCTCTCCTCAAAACACTTCATTTGGGTAACGTACATTTTGCACGTGATCAATGTCTCCCAAAGTTTTTATCAGGATGTCCCATCCTTGAGGAATTGCAGATAAAATACTTACCCCGGGCGACTCTTGTTTTGGAGGAAAATTTTCAATGCTTACCGAATTTGATCAGAGCAAACATTTCAGACGTTTGTTCCAGTGCAGCGAGTGTTCTCTTTAGTTTGCTTTACGGGGCGAAAATTCTGTGTGTAGAACCGGTAAGAGTATTACACGACTCTCTCCTCCAATAAATGTTTAAATGAAATTAGGCTTTATTTGATTTCTATCTTTTATAAATCACAGCGGTTCATAGGTTACATCAATTTCCCCACGTTTCAAAATCTAATCCACATGGAACTTATCTTAAGCATAAACACTGTGAGAAGTGGAAGTGGGTGATACAAGTGCTGAAGCATTGTCCCAAACTTCAAAATCTTACCGTTCACGAGGTTTTGTTCTTGTCTAAGATTTTCTTTTTTTACCTCAACAGTTTTTCACCTTTTTTATTTTATTTACAAAATATTTGAACTGTTGACAGGACTCCGGGAATGGAAATGAAGTTGTCGGTGATTGGATGGATCCAACAATTGTTCCTGAATGCCTTTCAACACATCTCAGAACATGCTTGCTTGAAGGCTTTAAAAACATGGAATGCGAGGTTCAATTTGCAAAATATATTATGCAGAATGCGAAAGTACTAAACACCATTTCAATTAAGAGCGCCTCTTCCATAGATATAAATGCCAAGTACCAAACGATAACGAATTAGCTTCGTCGGCAAGGGCTTCAACAACATGTGAACTCTTATTTGATTGATGACAGTTAGGGACTTAGAGCATAGCTGCAATAGTTTTATGTCTGCTTTTTATATCAGAGTCTAACATATGCAATGCTAAGATTTGATGGTTTTCAAAGGCATGACCTTTGTTTCATTTTGACTCCATCATTTAGATTTTCAAATATGTATTGGCTTTCATGTATTAAAGGGATGCCAGATCCTTTCAACATATTCATATCTTATCTGGTTGATGATTTTTTTACATGAGTTGTGGGAATGAGAAATGGATATCAAAATTTGCAACTACATAGACTAGAGTAGTAGGACGGCATCATGATTAGCTCTTAGAATTTAATCAGCAATTGCTTCTCGCTAATTCTTTCATCCGCTTGCTATAGTAATTGGAATCAAGGCCTACGACAATTGGGACTCGGTTTTTTTCCACTAGTTTTAATATCTAGTATACTGGTTAGGGATTTGGCTTGCATTTTGCTATTGCCATTAGTGATTGAATACTGTTTTGTATGCTTATTGATTTATTGCATATTGGTTTGCATTTGCTATTCCTGTTACTGATTTCATACTGTTTTGATACATTTGGTCTGGATTTTGATTTTGCTAGTATTTATTGCATACTGGTTGTGTGACTGATAGTAATGGAGGAGACGTAACCGGTCTCGATCACTTCCATTGTGCTTGTCGGAGTTCTTTCCTGTTTGCCTATTTTTTTCTGATATTGATTGTTCTTTTGCTCTATTAGATCTATTACTCCAATAGTTATTTTATGATTGAATATGTCTGTTCTAATGTTGGTAACCTAAGCTTCCTATTATAATTTGTTCATGCTTTAATCAACCATGTTTTAAGAAAAAACATCTACTAGCTCTAATGTTGATAGTGTCACTTCATTCCTAAGCATAAAAAGAAACATTATCATATGGAACAAATAATACAATATTTAATAAAAACCTCAGTATTATTGTTTCCTCCTATCAGCATTCTATTCACATTTTACTGGAGAGCAGGTGCCAAGTACTAGTTTGTTGCATGAAGTCAAGTTTGTGATATTGAACTCCATTTGTTTGGATATACTAATCTCATTAGGTTGAGAATTTTAGATCAACTCCTACTCAAGTGCTTTTGGATGGAATAATGAGTTTGCTGTCATGATCAAACAGGGATCATCATTGATAATGTTGCTGTTTATTAAGCCAAATTTTATGTTTTGAACCTTTTTTTCCTAGAATGCATGAACATTGTTCTTGTAACACACCTGAAGGCTCTTCCGTCCTATTTTTTTTTATAGACAAGAGTTAGGTATCAAATTCATTACCCCTTGCTTAAGCGTCCAAGACTATTACCACTTGGATCAATTCGTTGTTGGTGGCGTTGTAATAAACTAATAATATACTCCTATGTCATAAGAACAATATTGAGCTAATAACCTTTTTCTTTCCATTTCTAATTCTTTGATGGTTGCTTTCATCTGTCGCATCATATTCTTGCTCAAACAGTATTTAGATAATCAGTCTATCAACACCACATTCCTCAATGGTAAGGGGCTCCAATTTAGGCAATCTATTGGATGTAGGGAGGTGAAGATAAATTCTTCCTTGATATAAGAATTTATGATCAGAAGGGGAAGAAATTTTGATTCTCCCATCACCAACAGTGAATATTTTAAGCTTGCCTATGGATTGATGGTCATGAGGTGATTTAAACGGTTATAATTCAACTCGGTGTATATTTGGTATCATTGTGCGTGTTCCAGAATCACGATGACTCACCGTGATTTTGTAAAAGCTATAAAGTGTAGCTTTTAGAAAATCATGGTGGATCACCGTGATTCTGACACATCCGCCATGATATCAAACATAAGCTCAATATTGTAACATGGTTTTGAATTGTCCCTTTCTTTTGTTTTTTTAGCTAAACAAAAGTTTAGGTAAGTTGGGCTTTTTCCTCATAGGGTCAAGGTAGACTTCAAAAAGTGCTAACAAATGTACTTAGAAATCATCCACCAAAGAGGTTCTTACCTTGGAACGGGAATTGAAACCACGTTCTTGCAGGTGAGTCAACTCTTTACCAACTGGACCAACCTTCTTTTGGTTTTAGTTCATTGGAAATACCATCAAACAAATAAAGAATAAGCTTTATTTGCAGTTTGTTAGTCAATAGAATATATTCTTTTGATTACCTTCTAATTTGGATATACTTGGAAAAAGAACTCATATAGGACCAACACTCAAAGAAAAAATGGCATCTCTCATTTGGAATCCACTATACTTTGTTTTTACTTTAACATTTTCTTTTTCTTTAAAAACTTCCAAGGTTCTTCCCTTTTTCATAGATGTTTGCATATATATAGTCTACAACTTGTTTATGAGTCTAAGGTTTTCTTAAAATATACGTAGCCAAGCACGAAGAAATATGTGAGTAAGTTTCTTTTTTCTAGTCATGTTCCTTTTTTCTTGTTTAATCTTTTTTCTGGTTCATGTCTTCTTGTGCATATTGGAGAATATTTGGAATTTGTATGTTACCTGAATTTGAAGTACTGATGATTTGAAATATATATCAACCGAGCGGCTCAATTGGTTGAACCTTAACCTTACTTTACTACCATTCGGTTTTTTTTGTGTTGCCTTTGCGGTTTTGTCCTGATTCGAGTAATTTAAAGCAGTTGAATCGTGATTCAAAGGTCTTAATGTTTCAATGTCCGGTTCGGTTTCTAAATATTGGACATATGTGCTTTCGAGATTTTTTTCCCCTTTTCTTTTTGATCATTTGTTAATATCAAATGCTGAGTAGAGAACCAAAGACATCATTGTTTGATTATTACTCCTCTAACAGTTTTCAAATTGAAATTAAATTACTCACTTTGACCCTAATCAATGTTGAAATTTGACTAATTGAAAAGTTGAACAATTTGTTTTCTTGTTCAATAAAATGGAATTTTTATCTTACCTTTTGCTTTTTTTCTCAAGTCTTGGCCAATAAAATGGGAGCAGTAATTTGTTGCATCAGTGAACAAGGTGAGAAAAAGAACTTGGAAAGAAAGCTTGAAAAGAAAATAGCTGAAATAAGAAGAAATAAATTTGGACAAACCAAATTGAAATCAATTGATAGTATAGTTATGTTATTCCCTATGTTCAAGGAGAGACTAAAAACTTTAAGAGGAATGTTTGAACAATATGGTAAGTTTCAATATTCCAAACATTCTTTTCTTAGTAAACACTCATTTTGGTCCTTAAATGTCTGAGACTTTGTCACAATAGTCCTTGAAAATATCAAAATTACAAAAGCATATCTAAATGTCTTTTGTTAGTAATTTTGATCCTCGAATGTCTCAATATAAGTTTAGTCCAAAAATGTATCTTCAATTTGTTAATTTAGTCCATAAAATTACTAACAAAAGACACTGGAGAATGTGTTTTAATTTCTACAATGGCAGCGTCTCGCACATTTACGAACAAAAATGACGGTTTACTCATTCTTTTCTTTATAAGCCAAATCTTAATTTTGATAGAAAACTAACTTGTTTTATGTTGTATCTATCATAGATGAAGACTCCAATGAATCCATAGAGCCTCATGAACTGAAAACTTTGTTAGAAGATTTGCAACTTCATCTTCCAGACAATGAGATTGAGAATATTTTTCAGTACTGTGATATTGATGGAAGCAAAGGGATACAGTTCAATGAATTTATTGTTCTCCTATGTCTCATTCATATCCTAACAGAACCTTTATCATCTGATAATGTATTCTTTATAAACTTGATTTCAATGTTTTCAAAACTGGACCGGAGATTGAACCGATGAGATTTCTGGCCGTGGTTGAATTAGCACAATCGGTTGAACAGAATTACTAATAAATATCTTCTTTTTTTTTTTAAATTGAACCGATCGGACCAACTGCAGTTCAGCCTGAATCTATCCAATTCTAAGAGACTGAGAACCGACTGCAGTTGAACCTACCAGCAGACTGGTCAGTTCTCGGTTCAACCAGTTAAACCATCCGGTCCAGTTCTGAATACACTGCTTGATTTTATGTTTTGTTGATCTCGAAATTGATATATGCCCTTAAACTATATTGTGATTTATATTTGTTTCAGTCACCAAAGGCAGAGTTAGCACAGCTTGGACAAGTATTTGACAAAATTGTTGAAATCTTTCTCTTTTTTGATCAAAATGGTGATGGGAAGCTTAACAAGAAAGACATGGTCAGGACAATGAATGAGACGAACCCTAGAGAAAGATCCCCGGCACACATCACTAATAACAGATTCAGTATTGTTCATTTCAATTCTTTTTTGCTAGCATGATCTATTAATTTGATCTATTAATTGTTGGTCCCCGCAAATATATCACATTTTGGTTTTAGTTCTCGTAATATTAACTTTAGTCCTTCTGTAGTCCATATTAGGACTAAAATCAAATTCTCTACATATTGCAAAGATTAATTCCAATGTAAACAATTATTTCAATTACTAAACAGAACAATATCTTAAAGCAAAAAGTTGTATAAAAATAAAAAGTGGTATATTTGCTTGGTCCTAAAAGACATTTAAGTCATATTAAAAGGACTAACTTCTTTTCTGGTTTTGTTTTCCTCATAGGAGAAATGGACTGGGACAAGAACGGTCAAGTCACATTCAGGGAATTTCTCTTTGGTTTCATTAATTGGGTCGGAATCGATGTTGATGAATAGATGCATAAAAAGAAGTTACACCGCAGATCATAAGAGTGCTTCAAGTTAGATTGTATTGATACTATGTTTGGTTTGCCGTTGTATCATTCATTCTCGAGTATCGATGCCAATTTGACCGTGATATTAAGAAGCTACAAATTGGAGCTTCACTTCAAACGTGCGTTAGTATATATCTTACCGCTAAAACAAACAGACACTGAATGTGTTTTCTCATTTTCTTAAGAAAGAAAGTATTGTAGAAACTTTTACAGTTTCCTTGTGGCATTGAAAATTAGAACACAAATATGTGAATAGAAACATAACAATGATTACATTAAGCTTCACTTATATACAACATATCATAACATAATAATCAGACAAAGTAGATAGAGCATAGACAGAAAAAGAACTGAAAACACAAGTGAATTCACTGTTATACAAAAATTTAAGTCTCCATTTGATTATACCAATTTCTTCTGTAACTTCTTACTGTATTCCTAGAGCTTGAATTCTGCGAATCATTGATAAAGAACAAGCATTTCTGTCTCTCCATTCTTCCCTACTTTCCTTGTTCTTCATGTTGAGTAATTTGTCATTTCCATCAAGAATGCTCACAATTTGTCTCATGCTTGGTCTTAATTGAGGATCACAACTAGTGCATGCAATTCCTAATCTTACCAACCTTATCAATTCTTTTTCATTATACTCTCCATTCAGTCTTATATCAGCTAATTCCTTCAATGGTCTTTTTCTTATCACAAATTCATGAACCTTCTTCACCAAAAGAACCTCTTGGTACCTGAAATCCACCGCCATCATTCCACTAACAATTTCAAGCACCACCACGCCAAAACTATAAACATCGGCCGCAGAGGTGGCTTCGCCTGAGTCGACATATTCCGGTGACATATAACCGAAAATCCCTTTAACTGATTTGGTAGTATCATTGACTACATGGTGGCCATGTTCATTTCTTGACAAAAATTCAGCTAGAGCAAAACTACTAAGTCTTGGATTCATATCTTGTTCAAGTATCACAGCTGAAGAGGTAATGTTTCTGTGAATCACTTGTTCATCCCATTCTTCATGTAGATAAAGAACTGCAGAAGCAAGTGATTTCACTATGTTGTACCTATGATGCCATTCGAGTACCGAACATCGATAATCGTTCCTACCTTTGTTATGAATTTGTTGAAGTTGTTGACTGAGAATTCTACTAGCCGAGTAATCATAAACCACAAGCATCTCTCCTTGTTCGGTGCACCATCCGCGAAGCTGAACCAAATTCCGATGTCGAAGCTTTCCTAGATTCCTGAGTTCGTTTGAGAATCTGTCGCGCAGGGCAGGACATGTCTTCATCCCTAACCTTTTCACCAAAACATGACAATTGTCGTCGAGGATTCCATGATAAGCAGTTCCAAAGTCAAGTTCTGCTACCCTTCTCGACTCGGAGAAGTTACTTGTAGCACAAACAATCTCTTTGTACGAAATTTCTCTTGGAGTTTCAACCACAGGAAAATTTGGCTTGTAATGATTCTGATTCATGCTCTTAGAAGACCTGATTCCACTGTTTTTGTGTTCAGCTGTTACATAAACTGTTTCACCTGCAGCTGTAACATAGTTTGATGAACTATAGTTTATGATTAAGCTAAGATTTTCTGTGGCCGAGATCGTGCCACTTGTGCTACTAGTACTGGTAGTTTCAGAAGGTGAAGACAGAGAGATATAAAGAGGATGAGATAGAAATGAAGGAAGTGAAGGAAGTTTGAAACTTAAATCAGAAAGTGCTTCCACAACCCATTTCATATTAGGCCTCAAATTTGGATCATGAAGTGTGCAAAGAAGACTTATATGAATGAAATGCTTCATCTCAGAAAAATTGTATGATCCATCTTTCTGTAACCTTGTATCAGCTGCTTCTAGAAGCTTTCCTTCATCACAAAGGCTTCTGATCCAATCAATCAAAATGATTTTATCATCAGGGTATGCTAGATCAATTGCTCTCCTTCCAGATACAATTTCAAGCACAACAATACCAAAGCTAAATACATCACATTTGGAAGTTCCATTGCTTAGTTTTTGCAAGCTTTCTGGTGGAAGATAACCAATTGTTCCGCCAATTCTCGATGTTTCTCCCAATTTGAAATGATCAATTCTACTTGATGTCTTCTTATTGTTGCTGCTGTAATTGTACTTGTACTTGAACTCAAATTCAAGTTCATGTTCTAACCACCTTGCCATGCCGAAATCACCTAACTTAGCATTGTAATGAGAATCAAGCATAACATTACTTGTTTTAACATCTCTATGAATGATTTGAGTCTCTAACTGTTCATGCAGATAATACAATGCAGCAGCCAAACCTTTAACAATCTTACCTCTTTGTCCCCAACCAAGTGGCTCATTTTTCAAATTCTCCAGCCGTCGAAAAAGTACTCGATCAAGGCTTCGGTTAGGCATGTAATCATAAACAAGATGTAGTTGATCTTCATGAACACACCAACCTCTCAACCTGACAAGATTCTTATGTCGAAGATCGGCCACGGCGTTTAATTCAGCTAAGAAACTCTTGTCAAATTGTTTACCTTTCTCTGATAAACAGCATTTCACAGCAACCAAAGTTCCATCACTTGGCAATTGTGCTTTGTACACTTTTCCAAAGCCTCCACTTCCTAGAACTTGTTCTTCATTGAAACCATTTGAACCTATGAAAAGTTCTGCATAGCTGAAAATCCTTGGATTGTCTCTTCCTATCTTGACAGCAAATTGTACACCATCCATGTCATGAAAAACAGTCTTACTTGAAGAATTTTTCTTTTTTCCTTTTTGCACCCCCCTATGTTTGCAAATTCTTTTTGCACCTCCCAACCATCTTGAGCTACATAACTTGCTCAATGAATCATGAAGCAAATCAAGAACTTGTTGTCCTCCACCACAAGCCCTTGAAGGAACTTTGGACTTAAATTTTTCTTTCTTTGAAGATTGAGGAGATTGTTTTTGGAAACTTTTTTCAGGTTGTTGTATCATTATTTCACCTGAATTTTGTGGTAAAACAATGCAAAGGTTATGGAGTTGCATGGTTTGGTTCTTTTTTTTTTAAGGAATGGTTTGTGAGAAAACAAGTTATATGAACATAAACATGTGTGTTACAAAATGATGTTGAAGAAGGTGTAATATTATTGAAGAGGTACTAGAATATTTAGCATTTAATTGTTGTACTGTGTTTGGTGGTATAGTTCAACGCGTTAAGTTTGAAGAGTTGAATTTTGTGCAACTATGTGACAAATTTGGAACCTACCTCTTGTGATGTTGCTAATATTCCTTATAGGCTTTTATTGGAAATCTTATAGTTTTTGTTGTAATTGAACATTTTTTTATAGTAAAAATCAATTTGTGGTCTCAATCTTTGACATTAATGTGAAAGGATAAATAAAGTTACGGCATTACGTATATATATTAGGATGAAAAGGAAAAGATGAGTAATATAACTTCTAGATATGTAGTAGGAGTTATGAAAATAATAGAACTTCTAGATATGTATGTATTTAATTGAACATCACACTATCTATTCCTATGTCATGATATATATTAATTAATGTGAATAAAATAAAGCAAGAATGGAGATTTTGTCATAAACATAAAAAAGAACAAGATAGGAAAAGTAATAGCGGTGGCCGCGAGTAAGGTCAACTAATGATTTCATATATATGAATGAATTTGATGTGAGAAAAATAAATTGGTTTGAGTAATTGAATTGATTCGGTTTACAAATATTTAAATATGGTGTATTTTGTTCAAATATACCGCTTAAAAAATTATATTTAATAAATTCAAACCAACCTAAAAATTCTAATTTCTAGGAATCAACTTAGTGGCGGTGATATTTAACAAAGTAATGGGAGTCCTTTTCAAAAAAAATTAATGAAGTTATGAGATTATAATTTTGAATTTTTTTTTGTAACAATGATATTTAACAAAGTAATGGGAGTCCTTTTCGAAATTTTGTTTTGGGGCACAATAACAAATATAAAAAGCAAGTCATCACTTATAATTTATAATTGTGATAGTGGTTTCATTCATCATTATTTTTAATTTTGCAATTTCTTTCTGTTATCATTTCTTAATTTTTATGTAAATGAAAGTTTAATTTCCATGCACTCATAATGTAAAATAATTCTCCCGATTAAAATTATGTGAGTTGTAATAATTTTATACATACATCTAAAAGATCTCACTTTTTAGTTTTTTTTTTGACAAAAACTAAACGATATTCATTCATTCAGATTGATATAATACATCAGATACAAACATCGCTAGAAACGTAAAGGGCGGAACTACGAACAAACTCACAACACCCAAGTTAATAGCATAAAACGGCAAAATGCCTACAAATAATATGATTAAACCTAAGTCACTGAAATACCTATGTTTCCGGATCTGCAACATTGATGCTCAAATCATTGATTGAATTTGTAATTGACTGATGTCGATCTTTCAAAAGGAACTAAACGAACACTGTGACAAAACGCGAAATCAAACGCCGCAGAAGACGACGAAATCACAAAAAGCACAAAAGGAAACACTTATATGTGAAAACCACTTATTTAGATTGAAAGAAAAGGGAAAAATATGTTGAGGGGTGATTCTAGGTCAAAAAATAACCTAAAACCACCCCTCCTCGATGAATGAAAGAGAAAGAAAGTTTAGAGAGAAGTTAGAGTTTCTCTCACTAGAAAAACTAAAGTCAGCTATATTCGACAATATAGGGTCAAAATTGCAACGTTTTATAAAGATATAGGGCCAAAAAAGCTTATTTCTCTAATGACAAAGAGTCAAAAGAACGTATTTCTCTAAGTTATAAGGTCAAAAAGACATATTACCCTAAAGATAGAGGGCAATTTTTTTTTTATTAGAGAGTCAAAATCTTAACTTTTTAAAACATAAGAGAGAAAAACTAAATTTAAACCTTAAATATTTAAATAATGAAATGTGATCAGATGTGCGTGTAAAGGAGTATGGTGCGGCCGAAGAGTTAAGGAGTCGAGGGATAACATTGCTAATTTTTTTTTTTTAAGGAAACATTGCTAATTTTTATCATTTGAAAAAAAATCTTTTACTTATTAAATCCGATGATTTTTTTAAATTAAAGAAAAATTAAATATGATGATAATTTTTTTTGGTAGACAGACGAAATGCAAAACCATTATAAACTCACACACACAAGTGGAGGTACTTGGGTTCAAACCCCGGTCACGGCTTCCGGTCTAACAATTTCGACATTTTACCAGTTGAGCTAGGACTTCTGGATTAAATATGATGATATTTTTTTGGACAAAAATGGGAATCCTAGACAATGAAAAAAAGAATGTGATAGAGATGATTCTAGAATTAGTTATTATTTAAAACAAAAAAAAAAAAAATCTAACCCACCTCAAACCTTCCAAATTCTTCAACGAAACCATCCAAATCAGTATCTCACATCCTGTCAAAACATAAATAAATAAATTTGTATCTCACACCGCTAACTATATTTAAATGGAAATCTTGTACCAAATAAATAAAATAAAATAAATTGGACGTCACACTATCTAATATCTATCCCTATTTCATGTACATTTTTTAAAATCGCTTGACTTTTTGCGCATATAATTTTTTCAACCGATGCTTCATCTTTTGATCATTATATATTACTAGTGTTATTTTTTTACTAAAAAAATAGGTTAATTTTTATTTATTAAAAAAAGGTTAATTTTTATTTTAGATTACATAAAAATAAATTTATAAGATTTAATAAAGTCAACCCAACTGAGCCAAATCAAGTAATTAATACTTTATTGGTTTGTTTTAGTTTGAATTCCATAAGAAAATATTGCAAAAATCGAATCAAACCGACTATTTTGTATATGTTCATATTTTTTCTCTTTCCAAAATTAAATCATATAAACTAATTACACACAAATTCAAATACTTTTCAATCTCGTTTAAATTTATTAATATGATCAAAATAATAATTACATTTTTTAAAACTAAACTTGTTTCATTGAAATTATGAGAAGTAGAGTGAAATTAGTTAGATATTTACTTATTTTCGTCCACCAAATATGACTACCTTTTAGTTAGATGTGGGTTTGGAGTAAGTAGAGACCACTTCAGAAGTTCTTTTAAAGAAATAGTGACCAGATTTCATATATATTCTCTTTGCTACCAATAATTTGATGATGACCAAATTACATCGGACTACATAGTGACCAGATTTTGTATTCTACCATTAAATTGGTCATTGAATCCCTCGTTAAATGGTTTGAGGATTGGCGATTTGTGAAATCTCACTAAAAGACGAGTTGTTAGACATGAGAGAAAAACTTGTCTCCCTGGGTATCCGCCCGAACTCAGTTCAGTTTGACGGGTTTTCTCTGCTTTGATTGAGTTTGCTTATGGCTTGGTTTTTTCCGGTATCAAAACACGGGTACTAGACAGGTAACAGATACCCATGTCAACTCCATACACAAATTTGTTCCCAAATGTTTGATACTCCTTCCGTCCCTGTATGTAAGTACCCTTTGCATTTTTCACATTTGTTCAGAAAAGTTGTTGAAATTCTGGCACGCAGAAAAGATGTTGAGCACGATGTCGTGACAAGTGAAATGTCAAGACATCGTGACAACACAAACAAATAACAACTTATATAAAAAGGCAGAAAGTAAAGGACACAAGTTATTTGTTAACCCAGTTCGGTGCAACGTCACCTACATCTTGGGGCTACCAAGCCAGGAAGGAAATTCACTATAATAGTATTAGTTTGAAGCATGCATAAAAACTATCTCCAGTCTACTAGCTTCGCACCTAATCACTACCCGTGCAATTTCTATCTAAGACTCTCCTAGATATGAGATCCCCCTCTCACTTCCTCTCAACCACAGTCCAATGATTGACTCAATAATAACAACACAAATGAAGACACACTCCTAGACAAAGAATCAACTCTTGATTACAAGCTTATCAGTGATTCAGAGTTTACAACTCAACTACAGTCCAGCTCTATGCATCAACGTGATACAAGAGTGGCTCACAAATAAGAAGGACAAACTAAAACCCTAAATGACACTTTTGCAAATGACAGATTAGTGGTGAATTAGGTCTTGAGTCTTCCTTTATATATCTTGAATGCAGAATGGACTTGATGCATAACTCGGGCCAAACAATCAGCTGAACCACACGGTTTTCAGCACAGAATTCTGAAGCAAATCAAATGTTTCCTTAAATGTTACAATATCACACTTACAAAACACGACACATATAAGCCACCTAACATTGCTTCTAGAAACCACACGCTTCTTGGTCAACTATACACGTGAATCAAACCTTTTGAGAATCTTCAGAGATATCACATTTAAAAAGTAATCTCCAAGGAAGCATAACAAGGCACGCTATGATGTCGTACCAACATGTCAAGACATCTTGTCCGACATCTTGCTAGAACTCTTGTTTTAACAAAATGCAGTCAATACAAGTCTACAAACCTAACAGTTGTTAATGTAATTAATGTGTCTATTTTATGTGTTAATACTAAATTATCATCTGTTTGTATGTGTACTTTTTTTAACAAGGCAAAATGAGATTATCCTAATAACAATGACATCTCAATATGCACAAGGTGTGCAACAAAGAAACGTCCGAAAAGATACAAAAGTCACTAGTGCCGATAAAACGAGGGCACCCACAAAAAACAAAACAATAACAATTACTCGTGGACACCCATACAGAGGAGTGGGTGTTTCCACCAGTCAAAAAAGCTATAATTAATCGTCGCCTGCTTTAATTTCAGCCACATAAAGGAGTTGAATTTAACCTGTTCAATGAGACCGGATGAATCCAAAGCCATATTTTTTAAAATGCGGTGGTTTCTCTCCTTCCAGAGAACCCAAACACAAGCAAGTCAAATAACCTTAAAGAAAATATGAGAAGATCGAGGCATGCCCGCCATATAAGAAAACTGAATGAAATGATGTCTAAGCACATTAGGAGCTGCCGAATGAATGCCTAACCAAGTCCTCACGTGGAGCCAGACCTGATCAGCCAACTCGCAACCTATGAAAATGTGGTGAGCTGTTTCAGAATGCCCACAATTAGTCACGCACGCAAGCTCGGTAGATGGAAGAATACTCCTTCGCGCCAAATTATCTTTTGTTGGTAATCTGTTGCGAAGAGGACGCCAAACGAACAAAGAAACCTTCGAAGTGATATGTCGATGCCAAACGTCAGTTTGTATGTGTATTAAATTTGACTTTTAATATTTCAAGACAAGTTAGTAGTTTTAATTAGGGGTATGTTTAGGAAAAACGTAATAAATACATCTAGTAATTTAAAAAAGGAATATATATTTAGAGACAAATTTTTAGTCAAAACGGTGATTAGATATAGGGACGGAGTGACTAATTGACATGTTATATTTAAAGGAGCAATCAAATAATCCTATCAAGAAAATGTTAAAGGGAGCAAATTCCTTGATAATGCATTACAACATTTCCCTCAAAGCTAAAAAATACTTCAATTTTTATTAAAAATTATGACTCACTACAAATACTGGGATGCCTGAACCCGTCGAAAACAGGGATGAGATTTAATTTATCATCTATGTTGGATAATGGTGGGGATACAGGTAAAATATATGGGATTCGGGGTCGGGGACATGGAAAGTGTAATACCCATACTAAATGTATCTAGAAAGTTTAGCATGTGCATTATCTTTAGTACTGGCTACATTAAAATTTACAACATGAATAATTCGAATGAATATCATATACAACAAAACGCGTTCGTATAATCAATAATACGACACTATCTATCCAAAGTATAGTAAAACACTCTTGAATCCATGATAACATCCTGCAGCGGGTACGAACGAGTCCTTGCTGAGTATCCATTCGGCCACAAGCTTGCTACACCAACTTGCTGATCTGAAACAAATAAGGATTGGGATGAGACATAATGTCTCAGTGAGTTCTACCTAATCCTAGGCTATAGGTAACCTCGGGGAAACCTAGGGTTACCACGTGTCTACAATACAACCATTCAGTTGATTATACGTGTGTGAAACATGCTTACCTAGACAGTCGTGCATACTAGATCCGTTATAAGGTTCTTCTTAACTTAGCTTACAAGTCTTGTCATACATCATACGTGTCATGGTAGTCAAGGGAATCTAAGACTGCTATATCAAGATACGCTAAACGCATCAAGGCCTGAATATAACTTATTCATGACACGATCCTAAACCGGATGATCGGGGAGATCCTAAGATCGTCAACGGTGTAACTTCATAGTCTTATCTTGATACATAAGCTTACACATGTCTCATAACATATCATAATCGTAATCATGTTCACTCATTATGTTAGAGGATAGCATGTAACAAACAACATTATCTTGGTTCATTTTACGGAATGTATCGGTTGGAGTAACCCCGAGTACAATCCCTTACTTTACCGATGAATTCCAAGCTAAGGTACATCGGACTCCCTCAGTGTCGTGCGGGCCTACCTTGCGGAGCGTATCCCATCCCCCTGGCGTGAACCTCTTGAAATCCCCCTTGGCGTGGATCACAAGAGACACGACACCTACATCTTGCTTAAAGTCATATACGTGCGTAAAGGTCTTATAACTTATACTTCCTTGCTTGTTTACCACGGGTCCGTAACCTACCCGACTAGTGGTAAAATACTTACTTGCTTATTCTTAATCATACATACTTATACCTAATGTACTTAGGTTATATGCTAACTTACTAGTTCTCGACTACCTATGTCGAGGCTCTATGCTTTCTCCCATACTTAGAGTTATTCCTACTACCCTCATCATGGATCATATCGTAACATCTTGTGTGCCATTCGTCGTTGAAATCGTTAACTTTGTTCAGGCATTTCTTTCTTGATATCTCAAGGTGTAATGTACATTGATTACTAGACATTTAGGGATTTCTAAAGTGATAAAAAGACTGCAAGGGAAAGCCTCGTCGAAACCACTGAAACCACATGAAGTTTTCAAAAAATGTTGTGCAGTGGAATCTCGCGCAAGCGAGATGCCAAGCGAATTTTCAGTTTGTTACGACGTTGATTTCGATTAAGCAAGATATTCTCGCTTAAGCAAAGTTCTTCAGTACCAGACCTGTAGAATTCGTGTTTTTGACCTTTAAACCTCAAAATCAAGTTTCCAATGCAACCAAAACACCCAGAACACATGGAAAACAGTTTAGAACAATTGCATGGCAACAAACAGCACAATTTCAACAATCAATGGCAAAATGGGTACTAGAATCAAACATGCATAATTCTATATTTTCAATTTATCTCACATAACTCATACACAACCCAAAGGAAGGTATTCTATCTATAGAACTCACATTGATTTCTAGAAAACTTCAAGCTCCTATGCATCTACAACCAAACCCTAGAACATGCAATGATCTCCAAAGATAATCTCACAACTTGATCTTGCCATAATCTTCATGTACATCCATCATTCATGCTTTGATCTTGCTAAACTTGTATACCTTGAAGATTAGAATGAATGAGGGAGGGTTAGGGCTGAGCTTCCTAGAGAGAAGAGGGAGGAATTTTGATCTAAGAGTTCTAGAGAGAGGGAAAACATGAGAAAATGAAGGTTTCTTGCTCCAACCATACTTATATACCCTTCACGCAAAAGTACCAAAATGCACCTTGTCTTAAACACGCATAATTCAATATCG
>Ga0315914_1001651_pt1 | contig 33730 bp, 19 predicted proteins | sample MpolenodulesMG_FD_203920 | JGI IMG/M metagenome (GOLD analysis project Ga0315914, IMG submission 203920) | Medicago polymorpha root nodule microbial communities from Los Angeles, California, United States - elongated nodules | ecosystem: Host-associated > Plants > Roots > Nodule | place: USA...
TTGCAGAAAAGTAAACACACTAAGATGACAAAACACTGAGTTCTTCTTCTTTCCCCTCTATTCAATTCAATTACAAATTTATCAAAATTTCTAACATTTTTAGGGTTTTTTATTTAATTTAATCCATTGGGGAATATACAAGATGTGCATGGCATGTGTATATGAAATGAAATTTTAATTTAACTCGATGACAATTACAATATGTGGAAAATGGAGAGAAGAGTTGAAATGATGCTTTGCTGAAGAGGGAGATGACGCACCTTTGTTTCTCTCTCTATAAAACTATTCTTTTTTATTTTTATATTTACTTTAATTCTCAGCCGTTGGATTAGGGCAGGAAGATGGCAGAACAAATAAGGAGCAGGAGGTGATCCAATTCCCAATATTTTATTGCAAAATAGAAAGAAAAAGAAAAAAAAAACAAACGAGGGGTGTATATAAAAGAAATTGTGTGCAAAAAGCAACCTATTATCAGGACACGAAGGTGAGTAAAAGAAAAGAAGGAAAAAGACGCGCCGAAACATAAACCCTGCCCTGAAGCCATAAACCCCACTCAGTGCGGCAGCAGCAACAAGCAACAATGGTGAAATCCTACCTCCGATACGAGCCGGCGTCGTCGTTCGGAGTCATCGCCTCCGTCGATTCCAACATCTCATACGACAGCTCCGGCAAACACCTTCTCTCTCCAGCTCTCGAGAAAATCGGCGTATGGCACGTGCGACAGGGCATCTGCACCAAAACCCTAACTCCTTCCGTCCCGTGTCGCGGTCCTTCTCTCGCCGTCACATCAATTGCTTCCTCTCCTTCTCAATTGGTAATCACAATCGAATCTCTCTTTATTGTGCAGTGAATTTACGATTTCCTTTAACGGTGTAACAGTTCTTCTTGTTGTTGTTTTAGATTGCTGGTGGTTATGGTGATGGTAGTATAAGGCTTTGGGATACTGACAAGGGAACTTGTGAAACTACGTTGAATGGACATAAAGGAGCTGTAACTGCTCTTCGTTACAATAAGCTTGGTTCGTTACTTGCTTCTGGGAGCAAAGATAATGATGTTATTTTGTGGGATGTTGTTGGTGAGACCGGTCTCTTTCGTCTTCGCGGTCATCGCGATCAGGTTTGTCTTTTACTCTTCAATTCAAATGTATTGTTTTCAATTTAGACCCGTTTGGACAAACAGTTTAATCAATTGATTATAATACAAGTGCATTAGTTATATATAAATTATTTCAACAGAAAAAGATGAAATGAAGTCAAACTTTTACTGTCTAAGCTATATGTTGTTTTCATTAGCTATCCTGAAAAGACAGTTGAAGCAAGCTAGAAACAGCTTATGGACACACTATAAGCTGTTTTCATAAGCTCTCCCAAATAGTCTGCGGGTGCTTATGTCAGTAGATGAGCTAAAATAACCAAATCCGAACACGCCCTTAATTAAGTTTACAATTTAGGCCCCATTTGGATAGAACAATTTAAATAAGTGCTTATATCATAAGTGCTTATCATATAACTGTTTATGTATGTGTTATAAGTTATTTCTATAACAAAAGATAAAATAAATTCAAACAGTTTCCATATGAGCTATAAGTTGTTTCATAAGCTATTCTTGAGAGCTTATATCATAAGTTATTTCTATTAGCTCTTTCAAATAGTCTCACTAGTGCTTATGCCAGTAGATGAGATCAAATAAGTCAATTCAAACAGAGCTTGGATTAAGTTTTTGTTAAATGAGTTTTTGTTCATTTGTGGCAGGTGACTGATGTTGTTTTTGTTGGTTCTGGGAAAAAACTAGTTACTTCATCCAAAGACAAATTTTTGAGAGTATGGGATATTGATACTCAGCACTGTATGCAAATTTTTGGCGGGCATCATAGTGAAATATGGACATTGGATGTTGATCCTGGCGAGAGGTTTCTCGTTACCGGTTCTGCAGACAAGGAGCTCCGTTTTTATTCAATCAAGCAAGGTTCTGTGGATGGGGAGTCTGTAAAGGATGCTGGAGATTCTTCCGTTTCAAACAAATGGGATGTTTTGACACATTTTGGTGAGATTCAGCGGCAGAGCAAAGATAGAGTTGCCACGGTCCAGTTCAACAAGTCTGGGAATCTGCTAGCCTGTCATGTTGCGGGAAAGATGGTAGAAATATTCCGTGTGTTGGATGACGCCGAAGCAAAGCGTAAAGCTAAACGCAGGGTTAACCGTAAAAAAGAGAAGAAGCATGGCAAAGAGACTACAGAGGGGACTGAAAATGGAGATGTTGAGAACAAAGGAGATAATTCTACTGTGACTGGTGGACCCATAGAAACAAGTAAAATCACAGTTACCGTACCTGATGTTTTTAAACTGTTGCATACTATTAGAGCTAGCAAAAAGATATGCTCCATTTCTTTTTGTCCAACCACTCAGAAGAATTCATTAGCAACTTTAGCATTGTCCTTAAACAATAATCTAATTGAGTTCTACTCCATTGAAAGTGGTGAAACCAAAAAAACACTTGGTATTGATCTTGAAGGACACCGTTCTGATGTTCGAAGTGTCACACTTAGTTCGGACAACACTTTTCTGTTGTCAACCAGTCACAATGCAGTAAAAATATGGAATCCAAGCACTGGTTCCTGCTTAAGGACCATTGATTCTGGATATGGACTCTGCAGTTTAATTCTCCCCACTAATAAGTATGGACTTGTTGGAACCAAAGAGGGAACCTTAGAAATTATTGACATCGGAAGCAGTACCCGTGTTGAAGCAATTGAAGCTCATGGAGGCTCTGTGCGGACAATTGCTGCCTTGCCAGATAAACATGGCTTTGTCACAGGAAGTCAAGATCATGATGTAAAGTTTTGGGAGTATCAAATTAAGCAGAAACCTGGTCAAGTGCGTTATATTCCCTATTTCAAGAAGTATTTGTTTTTTATAAGGAAATACAATGATTTACCTTTTTTCACTTCACATACAGCACATTGATAGCATAGGTAAACGTATGGAAAACCTTTTGTTTATTGTATTTCATCTGGACACTTCTATGCCATAGTTTTTCTGTTTTATATTTGATCTCTAGAACTAGAAATGGTATATAAATAATATGAAATAGAAATTTTAAACACTTGGGACATAAAAAATTTAAAAAATAAAAACTCTGCTGTCTTCACGATTTGGGCGTGGAGTACTTTATCGCCATCCCCCTAATGTAACTCTCTCCTACTATATTTATATATCCTATTAGTCATTCTTATTTAATACGTGGAAAATTCTCTATCAGTAGACATTTATTTATTTATTTATTTTAGTAACACTAATTGTTCTGTTTCAGGCTACTAAGCAACTCACCGTGTCAAATGTCAAGACTATGAGAATGAATGATGATGTTCTTGTGGTTGCAATTAGTCCCGATGCCAAATATATCGCTGTTGCTCTGTTGGATAGTACTGTTAAGGTCAGATTTATTAACACTACTTGTCTTTGGTTTCCAAAATTTTCTTAATGAGTTTTACTTTGTTTCTTGTTGTTTTTATTGCCACTTTTCAACCTCAAAATGCATGTTGTCAATGCATACATATTTTACCATATGTTGGCAATCTGGGAAGTGGGAACTCAAGCATTATTTCTATATTGTAGATTTGAGTGAAGCTTGGGTAGAAATTAATTAGATTTTGAATTCTTGTAGCTTGCATAGAATGTTTTTTGGGGACTATAATAATTGGTACACGATCAATTGACAACTTTACTGAATATGGCCTAGTTTGGTTTAGCTTCTAGCTTATAGAGCTCAATTAAAATAAGTTCACAGTTCTTATGAAAATTCTTTATAAATGTGTATGTGTATGGAGAAATTGGCCTTTCTGAAAAAATTTAGAAGCGGAGGCTAATTTCGATTTAAAAAACCAGTGATACACAATTCTTTTAATATTCCGTTCTCTGTAAGTGCTTCCTGAGAAGTTTATCCAAATTGGCTCATTTATTTCTCATTACGCTACATCTAATAGGAAATGCCAATTTCAAAGTATGGTGGCCATCTGTATGTTCCCAATTGAATTATGAGCTTGTTTTGATGGCACCTCTTATACTCTTGCATTATTTTGTTACATTATTTCAAGTATTTTTGACGAGTTATTTATTTTTCAGATTCACTTTGTAGACACATTCAAATTCTTCCTTTCATTGTATGGCCACAAGCTGCCTGTTCTGTGTATGGATATCTCATCAGATGGAGATTTAATTGTGACTGGCTCTGCTGATAAAAATATAAAGATTTGGGGTTTGGATTTTGGTGACTGTCATAAATCCATTTTTGCGCATAAAGACAGGTGCTACATAATTCTACCCTGATAATTTTTTTTCTTAATCTCTTTTATTCATCGAGGAGTATGGATGAAGCTGTATTTGAAGTATCTTATCTTATGCAATTTACTTTTCAGTGTTATGGCAGTACAATTTGTTCCCAAGACACATTATGTGTTTAGTGTCGGAAAAGACCGGGTAGTAAAATATTGGGATGCTGATAAATTTGAGCAGCTGTTAACTCTTGAAGGACATCATGCAGATATTTGGTGTCTTGCAGTCAGTAATCGTGGTGATTTTATTGTCACTGGATCTCATGACCGCTCAATTCGCCGCTGGGATCGTACTGAAGAGCAGTTTTTCATTGAGGTATGCATAACTTTTAGGTTATGGAGTGACACTTCTTCAATGCAGGACATAGGGCCATTGTCTCTTACAATGGCAAATCTGAATGAATACCCTAAGGACATTGCTGAAAGAATCACAATTTGAAAGTTTTTATTGAAAATAACTTTTAAAGTTGTTAATGCGAATTTGTTGTTGGTAAAAGACTTAGTTCACTGGAATACGATAAATCATTTTAATTGCAGGAAGAAAAAGAGAAAAGGTTAGAGGAAATGTTTGATGCTGATCTTGACAATGCATTTGAAAGCAATTATGCACCGAAGGAAGAAATACCGGACGAGGGAGCAGTGGCCGTAGCTGGGAAAAAAACCGAGGAAACCCTTACCGCTACAGACTTGATTATTGAGAGATTAGACATTGCAGAAAATGAGAAAAAGCGCATTAGTGAACATCAGGTTAATACTCGCTCTCTTACATGACTTCATTTTTCTAAACTGATATGTTGTCTCATAAGTGAATCTGCAGGACATGCATGAATAGTTAGATACACAATGCCTGTATAATATAGAACAATTCTGACTTACGAGACTGCATTAGTAATTCTTTGCAAAACATGGATATCAATATGGTTGACCTCCAAATAAATTAGAATGCACCAACCGTATGCTCTGAACCCCAAACAAATTGTTCCATCAACCAATTTGAAGCCTGTGAAAGTGGAACAATTTTCTGTATTAATCCTATTAATTAACTACAGCTATCAAGATATATATCTCAACTTTTATTTCTAAAATTAAATCTCAACTTGAAAGCACAGACAAACTACTAGTTGTTGCTGAACCCCAAAACATTGAACCCCATTGAGATCTATCAAAATCCCAAATATCAGTGCAATTATTACATGTATAATTAGAGAAAAATTTCTTCAATTCAATTTGGGTGCGCTAGATAACTAAAAGAGCTGAGGAAGACCATCTTGTATCTTGTTTTGTAAGGTCTAATGTTGTTGCTGTAAATTTTTTTATTTTACATTTCAGGAGGAGGAGAAAATCAATAAAAATGCTGTTTTCCAGGCAAATCCGCTTATGAATGGCCGGTCACCTTCTGATTATGTTTTAAGTGCATTTAAAGATGTTCACTCGAATGATTTGGAGCAAACATTGTTGGTATGTTTGGATTTACATTTTTATTCATTGTTCTCAATTCTTATGCAGAAATGTAACACATATTGGACTAATTTCTTTGGGCTCGGTCTATTTTTCATTTGTTGTTTGCAACTTTTCTTAATAATTTCATTGGATGATCAGAAACCTACCTAATTTTTATTAGAATTTATTAGTGCCTTTATTCTTTATAAACAAGACTATGATGACGGTTAATTTGGTCTCTCACCAACTCTATTATGTTAAATATCCTGGAGCGCAATAATATTTACATCTCTTATTGCGCTCAAGGGTATTTAACATAATAGAGTCGGCGAGGAAGCAAATTAATCTTCATCATAGTGTTGTATAATGTATATATTGATTGTTAGCATTTTCTAATATTGAATATGTGTGTGTGTATTTCAGCTATGTTGATTTTATCTCTTATTATTTCAGTTAATATTGATTTTATCTCTTATTAGTTATTATTTTTAATTGGCTACATTTCAGTTAATATTGAGTATGTATGTGTGTGTATGATTTATGGTAATTTAGATAGAATGATTAAATTTGCAGTCTCTGTGATTAGGTAGAGGTCACATGTATGAGTAGTGTGCAATAAGCATCTTGCAATACTAGGATGTCAATAGCGGCAGATATAGGTCGCATGTACGAGTAGTGTGGAATAAGCATTTTGCAATACTAGGATGTCAATAGCAGCAGATTGTGCCGCTTTCACGGAAGAGCAGCGCAGAGTGGTTGGTAGCTTCCACAAAGCTCCTACGTGCATCGCAGGATAGTGGTGCAGCCGGATTGACGGGAATGTGCTATTCCTAACCCGTTTTGGAATCGGCTGCTACCTGCCTCTATCCATGATTGACAACCTAGCTTGTAAATGCATGCTAAGACTACCTACAATAAATCCACCCACAATGGATCAGGCCCTTCTCTAAACCCTGTTACTAGGCTGTCTTCTCTGTATAAAAAAACTTGGATATCTATCCAAAGAATGTTTGTTCGTATTATATTGTTTACAAGAAGAGCATCAATGCACCTGGTCTTAGTGCAGTGGTTAGAGGTTTAGGAGGTGTCATTGTTGTTAACTCTCTCGCCTTAAATTTATAATCGAAGAATATAAGGAAAATGTTAGATGTACTTGTTTCCTGAAGAAGTGTTCCACCCACTAGAAAACAGAAGCATTTCCTGACCTAATTTTAGTTATGTTTTTCCTTTTCTTTTTTAAATTTATTAGACTGCTAACATCAAGTTTAATGTATTTATGCAGGCTTTACCTTTTTCAGATGCTTTGAAGCTTTTGTCATACTTGAAAGAATGGACTTCGTATTCTGATAAGGTTATTTAGAAACTTAACTGTTCTTCAAAATGTTGCCGTGTATTTCTCCTGTAATAATAATAATAATAATAAGGGTCTTGTTAACGAGTGCCCCCGGGGCATTCTTTAAGCAATTCAAAATAAGAAATTATTCCTTAAGAAAGTCAAATATTCTAATTTACAATGTATTGATTACACAAATTTCCATAAAAATTTACTATTTAAAGCTCTTAAAGAGTGCCCCGGTGGCACTCGTTAACATTTCCCTAATAATAATAATAATAATCATAGCCGATTTTTTAAGATTTGGTTAAAGTCTTGCAATACTTTATGCAAGCTGAGTAATCTATTCATGATAATTGCAGGTTGAGCTTGTTTGCCGGATAGGCACACTGCTGTTGCAGACACATTACAATCAGTTGCTTTCCACACCAGCTGCCAGACCTGTCTTAACTGACTTCAGTGACATTTTCTATGAGAGAGTCAAGGTAAATATGCAAACGAGGTCAAGGTCATCTTTGGTATTCAATGTCAATGTTTTGATAACTTGATTGGACCGGCTGGTTCAGTTAATAGAACCAGTCAGTCAAAGATTCAATCCTTTAACTTAAACAATTTGATGTGAAAACTATTGAAAGTAGGAATCACCCATTAAAAGAGTTGGCTAAGTACCAGCTTGAACCTTTTTTTAGGGTTACATATATTTTTTGTCCCTACAAAATTGGGGCCTTTCATGTTTAATCCCTATTTAATTTTTTTTTGTCCTCTGCATATCCATTTCCTACAACATTAGTGCCTATTTGGAGGACTAAAATGGATAAGAAATAGATACGAGGAAGACTAGAATACCTCTTTTTTAAAAAAATAGGGACTAAACTTGGAAGGTCCCAATTTTTTTATAGGGACTAACAATATATCTAACCAAGGGGGAGCCTTGGCGCAACGGTAAAGTTGTTGTCACGTGACTGAAAGGTCACTTGATTCAAGTCATGGAAACAACCTCTTGTGTAGAAAACAGGGTAAGGCTGGGTACAATACACCATAAAGGTGGGACCCCTTCTCAGACCGTGCGTATGTAGGAGCTTTAGTGCACCGGGCTGCCCCTTTTTTTAACAATATATTTAACCCCTTTCTTTATTCGTAAGGTTTTAAAAAAAATTATTCATCTTAGAACTCATGCAATATGATCATTTTTTCTTTATCTAAATTTGATTAGTCATGATTTACTAACCTTTTGTATTAATTAGTCATTTAATATATTTTATAATAATAAAAATATAAATTTATTAATCACTGGGTCGATCACAATTTAACCATGAGTCATTACTTTTACTGGTTTAATTAATGCTGGTACAGTTTTAAAAACATAGTTGAACTTTAAAATGTTGTTACCAGAAATCAGGTTTTAAATTTTAAAATTTTAAAAAGTTGTTTATTATTGTTATTTTAAAATCTCAGTTGCCTTGGATTGATTATAAATTATTTTGATATCACACATTTTTTACAGTGGGCAATTTCGATAGAGAAATTGTATAATATTTTTGGGATGTATACTTATGTTTATAAATTTGAGAAACTGCATACGTTTTTATATTTATGTGACTTTTTTATGAACATTTTTATTAACTATTGGGCGTTTTGTGATATTGTGGTTTGTTTTACAAAAATGGGACAAGGCAATTGCTCAGTAAAACTTGTTTAATTTTTTTCTTTATTTTCTTAAAAGAAGAATAGAGTGGGACAAATATTATTAGTTTCAAAGGACGATGAAGCGCATGCTAAAATCAAGCGACAGAAAGTACTCTAATGATGGTGTTTAGTTATCTCTTATTCTCATGTTTGAAATGCTGAAGAAAGCAGACGTTAGATTTTTATGTTGTTTTTTTAATGACAAATGTTAGTAATTAATTGTTATATTAGTTTTTCTCCTTTCTCTGGGTTTAAAATCAGGTCCTCCAACTCCTTATCCCATAAAAGCCGCCGTTTGATGCCTTTCACTTTAGTATAGGGTAATGATTTATCCAGAAAAGGCAGTTAGTTTTACCATATATATTTCTGGATTGCACTCTTATGGAATGTTTGCGTTGGATGAGTGGTAAGACTAGACGAGATAGGATTATGGATGACACCATTAGAGAGAGTGTTGGGGTAGAACCTATAGTAGATTAGATGATAGAAAATAGGCTTAGGTGGTTTGGGCATATACAGAGAAGACCTGTAGATGTTGTAGTACGAAGAGTAGATCACATGGAGGTTTGTCAGATCAAAGGAGGTAGAGGAAGATCTAGAAAAACTATAAGAGAAACTATTAGGAAAGATTTAGAGGTTAATGAATTGGATCCAAAAATGGTTTATGATAGAACATTATGACGTAATTTGATCCATGTAGCCAACCCCACTTTGTGGGATAAAGCTTGGTTGTTGTTGTTGTACTCTTTATGGAATGTGTCCTTGACAAAATTCTTGTTTGAACCTTGTATCAGGGTTGGAAAGATATCTTTGGTTTTAACCTTGCAGCCATGGATCATATCCAGGTTTGTATAAAAGGAATCTACATATCTTTTTTGTCACCATTGATAGAAACGCTAATTCAGTTTTGAAATGATCTTTCAGCAACTGATGGCTTCAAGATCAGATGCTCTGTTCCGGGATGCAAGATCAAAACTGCTGGAAATACGTTCTCAACAATCCAAACGTTTACAAGATAGGTCAGATACTGGAGAGTTTTTGCGGAAGAAGAAAAAGAAGACAAAGTAATCTGTCAGTGATATGGGTATTTCAATCAATGAGCAAAATTAACCTCACTGGAATATATGTCATGATGAAGCATTGCAGATTCAGAGCAAAGCTGTCACACACCTTTAGTGAAAGAGAATGATAATAGAGCTTTGATCCCAGTAAGGCATCCCTCGTAAAGTTGATATCTTCATTTTTGAGAAGCAAGGTTTTCGAAGTATTAAATTATTACTGATGCTGGTGGCTCAGAAAAGATCAGGGACTTGGGTGGACTTGGGTTGTTGTATGTGTAAACATTAAAATTTATATTTTATTTTAATTTAATCCAATACGGTTTTCTTCTCAGGGCAATACCCTGTTGGTGAGTAAAATTGTCCCTAATTTGTTAAATAATTTACTGACAATCGATATGACTATAAGCCTATAACAAATTGCTTCTGATAACTTTTTCAAAAACTAATAAACAATAAGAAGCCCAGAAAATAAAAGAAGGACGTGAACGCCATTTGATTAATGTTGTTTCCACATCAAAGGATGCTAGGAAACACCATGAAAATACAAAAATAACCTCATCAGCAGTTAACTGCCGATGGGAATTCGGGTTAAATTTGTTATTTGATGGTGTTTCTTAGCCTTCTGCAGAGTGTAAACAGCAATTAAATGTACAAACATGTTCATACATTATATCTCTACTCTACATGTCTCTCACTGAAAAATAAAACGATGTATTAATAACATTACTCTTAAAGTAGTTTTTGTTAAACCAGTCAAAATATCTGTTTATCATGACAAACTTCTTCCAATAGTTGTCATGCATCTCCCATGTAAGAATCATGCCATGATTACATTTATACACTTAAATGGACAACATAGCCAAATATGCTTGGCCATTAATACTAATACACAATTATGATAGTAATAATAATTAGACGATGATGTGGTTAGCTTGAATTAAGGTAATTAATTTATGCGTTTTTGCCTACAAAGGTCTGACCAAACTGCCAACCCTTGGGGGCAATACGTTCAGAGGTGATACACCTGCCATCACTTGTCGTCACCTTGAAGGTCAATGTCTCTCCAGTTAACATGGCACCAGTCTCCCATTTCTCACCCCAATTTCTCTTCAAGTCTGTCCATGTCAGCTTGTCTTCACCCTTCACTTGCACTTTTACCACATCACCTGCTCCTCCAACATTCGACACTTTAATTAGGTTGAAGTAAGGATTCCCTGTGATCGTGAAATGAATACCTCCCTGCCTCTTGCATGGTACCCTGAATAACCACACACACACACGAGAAAAAGACATTAAGTACTTTGGATTTCCTTTTACTTGTAATTTTGATTGATAAAAGAGAGTAGGTAAAGTATAATGGAACATAATGATACCATGAAAGTACTAGAAAAAAGAAATAGAAAAATTTAGGGTTAATAGTGTTTTACCTCCTGTAATATATGTCATTTTCAGTTTTACCCCCTGTAAAATATTTTTGTTTTGATTTACCCCCTAATAGGTCATTCAAAAACCAATTTTTTTATTTTTTTTCTTCAGAAATTCTGGTTTTTGAATGACCTATTAGGGGGGTAAATCAAAACAAAAATATTTTATAGGGGGTAAATCAAAAAAAATATTTTTCAGGGTGTAAAACAAAAAATGACCTATATTACAGGGGGTAAAGCATCATTAACCCAAAAATTTAAGTTGTATACATTGTCAATTTACAATTTTTTTACACGCATTCAACAACATCAACAACAACCAAGCCTTATCCCACTAAATATGGTTGGCTACATGGATACCACTTTGTGATGTTAGTTTCTAAAATTTCTCTTAGAACATTCTATACGATTCATAGAAAATAGTCTAAAAAAACCAATGAAAATTAAAGACAATATGAAATCCATCTCTAATTTCGTTATTAATTAAGTTCAGTGATTCTCTAAAAAAAAAAGTTTTGTGATGAAACTAGATACTAATTTTAGTATTTAAGCTTCTTTTGATCAAAATTTTAGTATTTAAACTAAAATAGAATGAAATAGAATACCGGCCATATTTATTCCATCAATATAATACCTTAATTTTTGTTAAGTTCTATTTTGGTGTAGAAATTATCAACTCTTCGACTCGATTATTTACCACTTCATATTGCAAGGATAATAATAGATTATCCAAGTCCAAAAGAATGTGATGATAACTATGTATGAACATTTATGTATGTTACCTGCGATATTGGACTGGTATAATTCCAGCTTTGTATTCAGCAATTTTAAGATAAGCAGGTTTGGCTAAATCAAAGTGCTCACGTGGTGGGTTGCACCATCCTCCATTTTCACTTGATTGGGCAAAATTGGGAGGACAAAGGTCTGTTGCCGTCACTTTAATAGAGGCTTGCCCTGGCTTACACCCTTGAGGAGAGTCCACACATCTGATTTCATAACATGCACCACATGCTTTACCTTTGTTGAACAAAACTGTGCTCACTGCTGCTGTGTCTAGGCCATAACCATCTTTAACCACATCCTCATATCCACACGCTCCACCTACAATATTATTAACTTATAATTTATTTATATTCTAAAAAATTCTCCAACCTAAAATGACAACTTATAAAGTAAACCATGCATGTTTGCATATAAGGAGTACTTGGAATGATACAACTTAATCGAGATCTTGAGTTCAATTTCGAGCATGGAAAATGCATTGGTGAAGAGATCATTTTGACGCCGATTTATAGGTTTTGAACAACTCAAGATTGTGGGGATATGCCGATAATTTATATGAAAAAAATTTGTATAACATGCTAAAGCATATTTTGCAAAATCCTCCAAAGATCTTTCCTCGATGAGATTAGTTATTGGATTAATCTCATAGTTGAAATATTAACGTTCTTCGACCTTACAAGAGTTATCTAATTTTATTATTTTTTTGAGTCATGAATTTTGTTACTAATTATTTTTTCTATATAATGGATTAATCATGAATTTTATTACTAATTTTATTATTATTTTTTCTATATAATGGATTAATTTAATAATGCACATTGATCAGCATTAGTAAATGTTCATACCAAATGTTCCTGAGCCTCCCTCATAGAAAGTCGCATGTGCTTGCTTCCATTTACCAGCTAAAAGCATGTGGCGGTTTTGATTTGGGGTACTAATCAGATTTTTAGGTCCAATATTATTATGAGCTGCATTTTTCCATGAGGAGTTGATGCTTGCATGGACATTATGAAGTGAAAAAGCAACAAGAAAGAGCAATAATGAAGTCACAAGAGGTCCCGAAGAGAATGCCATGATAAGAGATTTCAAAATATTTTGGTGTTTTTGTGCTTCTTTTTTCTAGATTTCCTCCTAGGTTATTGATTTTGGTGAGTTTTATGGTGCAAGATTTTACTTGGTTGTTTAAGAGGTATGTTTTAAGTTTGGGATATTGCATTAGGAAGATCGAGCTTTTTTCTCGCAGATAGTTACGCAAAATGGTAATTAATTATGAGAGTTGTCCATTGATAACAATGGCTGTAATTAATTAAAAGGTTCATGATTTCTATTGTTCCTCACCAACCTTGGCTATAAATGGAATATGTTTAATAAAGTCATCAAACAATTTCTTTTCATAGGTACTGATCAATCCTTTCTTTCCGATCTCAGCTCAAACAATTGAAAACAAAACTATACTTTTTGTTGATAAATTCATTCCATTAAAACATTCATCACCAGAGCATCACAAACATTCAATCTATCAACCTTTTATTTTGAAGAAATTAATAATGTGTAGCTTTGTTTTTTGACAAGTATTAATATAAGCTATCAAATAAAAATGAAATTTTATAGAAATAAATAAATAAAAATTAAATTAACAAAAAAAAATTAGAGAAAAAAAAATGAAATTTGTAAGACGAACTGCAAACATTTTTTTTAAAGGAATTACAAACTTTTTTTTTTAAACTCATTCATCGCCTGTGTAAAATCAACTCATAAATTTAACCGTTGCATTTTACCTTATATCTATATCTATACTATATATAAAGAAAAAATTACCCCTTTTAGCACTTTTGTGTTGTACTTTTCTTTTCAAAAATATCCTTAATTTTCAATACAAATAACACATGTAACAAATAGATAAGAATAAATTTAAATATTAAAACAATTGTAACAAACACCGAATATATATTTTTTTGTTTTTTTTTCCTTTATTTCAAAAGTGTAACAAACTATATGAGTATATTTATACTTACTTTTCATCATTCCAATTATACTCTTAAACAACTTTTTCTATAATAAAATTGTTGTTGGTGTCATTAAAAAAAGAATTTAGATTGTATTTTTTTTGTTATATTGTATTATTGTCGATATCATTAAAATAGATAATCATGGTTAGTTTGATTTTTTATAACTTGAAAGCAACAAACATTTATATATTTTTAATTTTAACCAAAATCAAAATTTCATAAAAAAAAAACATCGTTCATCATTTTCAAACGTTAACGCAATAAAAAGAGCGGAAAGACGGGCACGAGATTGCCCGTCTTTTCGCTAGTTATATATAAGAAAACTACCCCTTTCAGCTCTTTTAGGCTGACTTTTTCTTTCCAAAAATGTCCTCAATTTTGAATACAAATAACACATGTAACAAATAAATAAAAATAAATATAAATATTAAAAAAAATCTAACACACACGATATGAATATATATATATATATATATATATATATATATATATATCTGTTTTTTCCTTTATCATTTAAAAAGTGTAACAAGTTAGATGAATATTTATACTTACTTTTTCATTATCTCAATTATACTCTTAAACAACTTTTTATTATTATAGATCGTTATTGATGTCATTAAAAAAATAGATTATATTTTTTTTGTTATAGTGTTGGTGTCATTGAAGTAAATAATCATATGATTAGTTTGGTTTGTTATAACTTGAAAACAACAAACATTTATATTTTTAGTTTTAATCTAAATTAAAATTTCATATAAAAAACACCTTTAATAATTTTCAAACGTTAGCGCAATAAAAAGAGCGGAAAGACGAATACGTGAGTGCCCATCTTATAGCTAGTTGAAATAATGTAGATATTTGTATATAACAAATATCATCAATAATTCAAAATTTCTAACTTAATTATAAATAAAAAACCAACGGGAACATAATGCTGTTAATAGAGAAAAAAAAATAAATCGAATATGAAAACTAGTATAATAAAAATCAATATTTTATTAAAAAAATTCATTTAGGTTTAATCGATTTTACCGAGTTCACTACGAGTTCAATCAAATAAACTCGGTTTTCATTTCTGAATTTACAGCCTAATCAACCTAAAATTTATGCCGCATTGAATCATACAATTTCACAAGTTAACTCACGATTTTAACAATCTTGAATCTAAGTATTGATCATGCACATGTGTTGTGCACATACGAGAACCTTTGTATAAACCCACTCAGGTTAATATTAGCCAATTTAAGAGGGTTAATTTAGCTTCTTTTTTTTAAAAAAAATCATTTATTTACAAAATGATATGTAAATTTATCGGGTTAAAATCCACGGTATGGCATATCCTTAAACAAACAAAAAATACCCTTGTATTTGGGACATTGAGTTGATCAAATACCAAAGTAGCATAATGCATTTTATCATATGAAGCAGAAATTTGACTTAGCTTTATGATTAGTAATTTGACCAAAACGAATTTTTCTAGCATGGATTTGTTTCAGTAGCTTGAAATTGCTGCAGCTTTGAAGAAATACACGAGCTTCTTCTGAACCAAACCTTGTTCATGAGGGTCTCAAGTAAGGTGTGTTAACATGTTCAGTCACCATTTGATTTGACTTTATTAGTTTTTTTTTTTAATTTTTAAATATGAATATTCAATGTGGCCAAGTGACACGTCACTAAAACTGCCAACATACTCAACGCAAAATTGTAGCGGAGAGCTACAGAATTAGAAATGGAGTAAACTTGATAGTGAAAATCGCACAAAAAAATTAAGGGAGACAAAATTGTACAATTGAAAATTTTGAGGAGTAAAAGTGCAATCAAACCTTTTAAAAAATTAACAATTTTAAAGGTTGCGTACGAAATTTCGATATATGCCAAGATTGATGCGAAATGTTCGGAATTATTTTTGGAAAATATTCGGAAGGAACTTAGTTATCAAGAACAGAGGAATGTATCTTATTTAATTATGAGAAGTAAATAAAATATCCAGCTACACTAAAAAAGAGCTCGTATAAGACTTATTTTTATGTATAGATAAAGTTTTAAAACAAAATATGAAACACCAGTATAATCCATAATCTAAACTTTCAATAAAATACTATTTTCTTGAACTTTGCAACCTATTCCGCTTACCATGTGTAACGTGTTCAATATGATATATTCAGTTGTGAGTAAGAGTTATACATTAGATAAAAAAGGTCGATGTTGAACATTATATTATATAATTAAATGAGATGGTATGTATATCTAATGTCTTATGATTTTGAGTGAGTATGTCGTGCCAATTCACTTGTATGATTGCTCTCAGTCATGATGATTTCTTAGTTTCCCCTCATGACTCAAATGTGGTATTGGTATACATCAATCAAATCATTGTATCGATAATCTTCCAAACAATGTGGTGGTTGGACAACATGTTATGTTGATCTTGTGCCAACAACGGTGTAAGTGTATGTGTATATAAAGCATCCGTTTGAGGTTTAACAATCCCAAATTAATGAATAAACTCACATTTGAGGTGGATTATTGGTCTATCAAGTGTGACCAAGACTCCCACATTAGACAAAAAAAACTGTAGACATTGTTAATCATCATATAAGTAAGTCAACTTGTATATCTTTTTTTTTAATGGCAAAATATATTATATATAAGGGGATTAAATCTCAAGTATTACACCAAGAAGAGAAAATAAAAACACTAAAAATCCTCAAAGAAAAACCACCAACACCCTCAAAATGCCGAATCCCCTAACAACAACTCCTCAAAGAACCAACACCGCCAACAATGATCAAATAGACATCTGATAGTGATTTTGCTTCAAACGTTCAACTTCGACCACCACTCAAGTTCTGGTCTATCGGAGGAGACATCACAACAGCCTAAAAGGACATGAGACACAAACTTGCTCCCGACCTCAAATCAAAAGTGATCAACCCACAAGACTCCCGACACAAGTCAAAAAGGCACCCTTCAACTCACGAACCACCAGAGCAGACACCTTAACCTGTCCAAAAACCCGATGCCAAAATCCAAAGATAGAGAAAAGACGGAACAGTAGCGTGAAACGAACCAGCTCGAACATAAACAAATCAAAACAAGCCACCAAAACAATCTACATCACCACCATCTGAATAGACCGGCGCACACCCCAACCTTCGGCTAGACAACCACAATCCTTGCGACGATGAACGATCTGAGAGTTGGGAGTTGCGAAGAAGGAGGATTAATCGTGAATGACCTGCACCTGCTGACAAATGAGCAGTCAGGAAGGCATAAGGTGCAATAAAAGACTACTCTGTCAACACGAAGCATCTGCACACCTAGCTCTTTCGAGCAGCAACAACCAAGCAACCAAATCCTAATCCAAGAGCAGGAGGCCTCTAGCGGCAAGGCTCTGAGGAACAAAACGGCAACACCGACAAAACACAGCCCCCGACAACACACTGAAACCGACCCTGAGAAGAAAGTGAATCACCAAAAGGCTGAGGGAGATCTAGGAAGCCTCGACCCCAGACCCTTGACAGAACACAACACCTAAAACACAACAAGACAGACACAGACACAATAGAAAGACAGCTGAACAGAGAACCACCAAGAGGCTGAGGGAGATCTAGACAACCTCGACCCTAGTCCCTTAACAGAACACGACACCTAAAACACAAACACAAACAGAACAAAAAAAAAACAACTGAGCACATAGAAGATCCGGAGCTTCGAAACACGACCAAAACCCCCTCGCCACCACCAAACTCGACCAGCACCACCCCAACACCACCAAACACACCAGATCTGGAACAAGACGAAACACAACCACCGACCGGTACTCGACCCGACCCACGAACGTAGAACAACAACCTCATCCCTAACCGACACGGTGGAGACCTGCAACAAACATCAACCCAGTCGGCCACAGAGCAAAACCACCACCCTAGAGAAGAGGAACCGGAACCGCTGCAACACAACCAACGAAGGAAAATGTCGTCGCACTCAACAACCAAGCCACGACGGAGATGGTGACAACGAAGGAAACCGCCGTTGAACACAACAACCAAGCCGCAGCGGAGATGGTGACGGAAGCTAATGCTGAAAACGGCCGCCGAAAAGGGAGGTACCAGGAACGACACCACAAACCACGGAACCACCCAAACAGTTGTTGTGTCCAAACAGATCTGAAGAAGGTCAACAGACAAAATTGAAAAGGGGATACTAGACAGATGCGGGAGCATCCACTAATAGATCTGGACATGCTAAAGCTAAGCCTCTCAAACCAACTGCCGTGAAAAGCCATAAACCGCAGATCAAGACACTTTGATATGGCGGCACCACTGTGATATGCATAGATCCAACACCTACTGAGATAAGGCGGCACCACCTTCCTAAACAACTCGAAACCGCAGCAAACATATGATATCCAACTAACTTTTATGATTGCTCTTGATTCAATGTGATGATCTTCTACCTTCCCCTAACGAACCAACAGACTCTAGTTTTTCATGTGACAAAAACAATCAACCTATTTTAGTTTTACGAAGACAATGCGACCAATCTAATTCATTTGGGACCAACTTGATACTTTTTTAAATACAAACACCAAGTGAGAGACGGTGTTCAGCCACGTATAACATCTTACTGGACCAGACTAGTGAAAGCATAACTGTTAAACGGCATGAAATTCACGTTCCAATATATTATGTGGATGAAATATTTTGGTGATGAACCAACCGACAAGTAGCAGCAAGCATTGTGTGATACTATTTAGTTTCTTCAGTGGGTAGGGATGAGTGGTTAGGATTTTACCTAAAGTATATACGTATTTATTTTATTTGATTTATTTATGTTCAATGAATCATTTAGCATATCGATAGGAAAAGATTATGAATGTTTCATGTGAACTATTTATTTACTCACATGGCAAAAATACTAGATACCAAGACAAGCTCAACAACACAAATATCCATCATAAAATATACACGTTATTTGGAGCCAAAATTTAATTTCCCTCAAATATGAATAATTTTTTTTTTTGAAGAGACCCTCAAATATGAATAATTAATATTAATGTCTACCAAAAAATAGTCTTACATAAGTTTTTATTCCTCTTAAAAAATTTATTTATTTATTTAAAATGAACATTGCGGACAAAATTGCATGAATTTAATTCATTCATAAACACAAATACTATAAAAAAAAAAATACGTAATCATCATATTATTAAAATATAATCGACTTATTTGTCAAAAAGAAAAAAATGATCGACTTTTATCATAATTACTTTCAAAATCATGCATATGAGGTTATAATTTTTTTTACCGCAAAATATTTTACGTTGATGGTGTATGAAAATTAAATTCAAATCACACATGTCCATGACGTAGGCTGCATATTCCTATTAGTATCATCTTGCATAAACTACGTCTTCAAACACTAGTAAGTGTTTTTATTTTGCATAAATACGATTCCTTCGATATTTTTTTGAAAAAAATAATGTAAACACTAAAATTATATATTTAGTGAATAGTGATAAAACTTTGCTCAAAAACTAAACCGAAAATAAAAAAATAAAAAATCCCCTCGTTTCTAGTTTTGTTAGTCAGTGTTTAGATACGCGTTTGCCAAGGCAATGTTGCGTTCCAATGCACTCTCACCGCTAAAGGCCTAAAGCTACTATACACTGCTTCTGCGTTACCATGATTTTAAACGTGATTTTGAGTGAATTGGACGTCAATCCAAACAGACCATTAGAAAATCTTGTCCACAGTAGTACATAGTAATTAACCATCCAAAATACAAAGGAAACAATTGGCATAATTGATAATCAATTGTACAGACACATTAATAACAATTTAAAAGGCATGTGTTCTGACTTCTAAGCATAACAGTGGATATTTGCTAGACATTAACAGTTACACATTAAGGTTCAATAATCATTATTAATTAGGCATATAACATGGTGTGGAGAACATAACATATTAGTAAATACTAAGTTTCTTGCTTGTACATGAATGCACATGCTATTGGAGACATACCACTTCAACCAACAACACTATTTGCCCTCAAGTGGCACCATTACTGGGCTGAAGTTGTTATCAATGTTGTTAGCTTCTTTTGATGATGAAGAGGTATAAGGTGCTTTGCTACGTACTCTTTATTAAAGAAACAAAAATAGAATCAATCAAAAAAAAAAAAAAATCAGAATATAACAATCAATTACAACAATGGAAATTCTAAACATGACATGTTGCTAGGTAGTCCTACCTGATTCTCCTCTTCTCAAGAAACCTTTGAAGTGACTGTCTGCGTGCTAATGGAAATTCTGAAGACAAAATATTAACCAAAAGCCATAGAAGATTTAAATTAGTATCATATTGATGAATATATAATTACTTGATGAAGAAGTTGTAATATAATGAAAGAGATAGCACCTTGCATCCTGCAAATGGAACTCTTCTCAGGAGCAGGAAAACCAACTGATGGAGGAGAAGGCAAATTGTCAGAGTTTCCTTGTGGAGAAGAAGGTGTGGTACTGGAAAAGAGTGAATTGAAGGGAATTCCACTCTTCATTTCAGAAGACTTAGCATTGGCAGAGGCCATCATCATTATCTCATGCACCTAAATTGTTAATAAGCAAAGAATTAATAAAGTAAACTAGTGAAGTGCTGGAATATCATTTTTCAACAGGTAGTGTTTACCTTTTCTGCAGGAATTCCATCATATACACACATACTTCCATTGTAGAGGATGGCAAACTGAGTTGTACCAGGGCTCATTGCATTTAGTCCAGATGTTGACAATGGCCTGAAGAGGAAAGAGGCAAAAAAGCACTTATGAACTCTGTATTGCTGAGAAATGTATCTATTGTTTGGTGAAATCTCTACATCTAAGTTTAAGTTTGTTTTTGTGGGATTTGGTTTGTCTGCAGCCACAAACAAACCTCGTGACTGCGTGTCAACCAATCTAGATTATCCAATCAAGATCGGATGGTCTGGATTTTACACTCGACACTTTAGATTAATATAAAGAGATCAAAATTTGCAATGAAATATGGATTATCTTATCGTGATCGGACAGTCCGGGTATGGATTATCCAAATCGACTAGTTTCATTCTGAAGTATGTAGCTCGAATGGTAAGTTAAGAGAAATCAAAAGGGCTTAAAGTAGGAGGCTAGGATTTGAACCCTTAATAATATTTGCCTATAAAAAAAGTGGATTCTTAAACCGAAAGTGAGTTAAGGGAAACCAAAAGTGCTTTAACTAAGAGGTCAAGGATTTAAACCCTAAAAACTAACATAATCACTGACTAATGTTTCCATTTTGCCTATATAGAAAAGTAGGTTCTTGTTGTCATGTTGGTAGAGAGACCAAAATAGAAAAATATCAAGATCTAAATTATTTGAGTCAAACCCAACAATCCTATAACAAGAATTGAATACAAATTGATTGCTATCTTTCTAGTAGACCACCGAAGTATCTATAGTCCTTTTTTCAGTAAATCAAGATTATGGGTACATAATTATTATGTTTAGTTGGAGAATATTTATGATTCATATCTGCTGGCAACAGCTCTCTTGGTCTCAGATCTGATTTAGTATGTAAATTAAACTAGACCCCTTCTCTAAACTAATTTCCATCTCAAGTTTATAATAAACATAATCCCAAAGATGGTTCAAAGTTCAAACATTCTTAGGAAACTTGTTGTGCTTACAAGCTCATTCCTTTCAATTTTTTCTAATACATAATCTATGATTCCTATGCTTAATAAAATCCCTTTGAGCCGAACTCTAGATTACTAAAACCAAAAATACATTATATGATGTGATATGAGTTATGAGAGAATTACCAGTTAGCAGCAGAGAAATGCTTGACTGACTCTTGATCACTGATGCTGTGAATGTCAACAATCATGGCTAAGGCTAAGAATAAACTGAAGAAAAGATAACTCAAATTAAACAAGCAAATGGTTTGTATGGTTAGGGAGAGTTATTTGAAAGCTGAGTTTAGTTGAATTGTAGTATTGTACTTGCAACTCTCTCATTGGTTGTGTTCTTGTGGGTCCCTCTCCTCTGCAACAACTGAGACATTTATTTGTCTATTTTATTACTTAACAAACATGAGTTTTTTGTGCTTCAATTCTTTACTTCTTTATAAAGATAGATAGTACTATTTCACTTTCTTTTAAAATTGTAGTTGATTGTTGATTGTTTGTTTCTTCTTCTTTCATGTTACATCCTATTGAAATCTCTACTATGACCTTTGGAATTAATATTATTTTCATTCATTTTTATTAATGAAATATATTTATTATTTTTTTCAAATTTGTATTCTACTTGGCAAAGACTAATCTGAACTTAAGGAAACAGAATTTTATTTTGGATATCCAATTGCTTTTTCTTACGAATGATATCCAAATGTTATAGGATCCATCTACTACATTTTATGATTTTCATTTTCACTTTTCAACTGATAAATATATGAGAATATAGATCTTATATTTTTGTTTTTCATCTTTTCTCTATCTCTATTTCAATTGCTTGCTACATGGGAGTTGGTTCTCCTTATTAACAAATAACATAAATTTTAAGAAATAAAACAAATAGCGTGCCGACAACACATTCTCGTTAACTTCCTTAGCAACTGCCATATTTTGTTGTAACTTTCTATTCTATTTTAACAATTGTACTTGTCGGTTTTTTTTTGCTAATAAAATACATATCAATTTAATTGAAACATTGTTTTTGACCAACAATTATTCGAAACATTAGTATGTGGAAAACCACAAGAGCAAGAAAAAGAGGGAAGCAGAGGTAGAGGATCCATGGTGTTGATGGACTATAGTTGATGGAAGAGTTGTGTTATCCGAACAACTATTTGTATGACAATTTATGAGACAACCCTAGATTTACAAAGAAAAAGAGGTATTGACACAAACATTAAAGCAATAAAGAAAGAAAGTAAAAACAAAATGTGAATATAAAAGAGAAAGTCGTCACAAAAGTTGTTAAAAAATTGTTGTACAAGTATCATTTCTCTCGATCGAAATGCATTCACTTCGACATTTATATTTTTATAGTTTTTTTCCATATAATAAAAATAATTTTATTATGTTATCTTGATCTTAACTCAGTTGGTTGGTAGGAAATACCATAATATATGCAAAAACTAGAGTTCGAACTTCGGACACTCCACTTTTTTTTTTTAAGGAGACACACTACTTATTTATTTTAAGAGATGAATTTCTAACCGCTAGATTACTTGATAAAAAAATTATTTAATTGTTTCGTGTTCCTCTTCCATGTGTTTGATTTGTAAAACATTAAATACTAGATAGAACATGATAAAACAAAATTGAATTGGAGAGATAATGGATCCGTTTGTTTAAGATTTTTTTTTCAAAAAACATATATTTTTTTCAAAAAAATCACTTTTTTCATTTTTAAGTGTTTGTTTAGGATTTTTAGAAAAATCATTTTATCAAAAAAATCTATTTTGATCATAAAATGAAAAACTATTAGAATTAACTTTTCTCAAAATCTTTTTTTTTTCAACAACAAGGAGGTAACACATGTACAAGTTAAAACTCTTTTTTTTTTAAAAAAAATAATATAGGTTTTTATGGATAATAGGCAAACAAAAATAACTTCAGAATTTTTTTTAAAATAACTAAAAAATAATCTCTAAATTCTTTTAATATAAAATCTATTTTTTTTAAAGCTGAAATAAAGGCATCCAGTATTTTTTATGTTTGAAAATAAAATGGTATTTTGGTTTTTTTAAGCCTGTAATTTGGACATAAGGTCGTCTCATGATTTAGTGATCATGTTAAAGAACATGATCTCAACACCCCACTGCACCAAATTATCCCACCACCACCGTACACAACACCTAAAGATCATTATCCACCAAGCATTGAATCATCTTACATGAACGATTACATGCCAACATATGCTTACAATGATCTAGACCAACCTGGAACATCCTACACAAATAACCCTCATGCCAACAACCAAATGTAAAGCAACCCAGACTACAACCACCCACCAACACCAACTGACCTATATTCCCATTTCACACCGGGTAGCGAATATAATTTTTCAATTTCTCCTGCAAATGACGTCGAGTTCGGTAAATCGTCATTGGGCCGTTTATCATTGAACTCCATTGAAGATAATCAATTTCTCAATACGAAATGGCTTAACAGGGAAGACGATGTGTCGTTGACGCTTGTCAAAGTCGTCAAGTGCACAACGACAAAACTGACGATCAACCAATTCATCGTCAAAGATCTCGGCGTCAAATTATTCCTTCCGCTCCAACGCGATATAATGCAATAAGAAATGTTGGCGCACCATGGTGTGGAACAGGACCACCTAATGCACAAAGAAGAAATATTAAAATGTATTGTATTTTTTTTTTGTTCAAGAATGTATTGTACTTTTAAATGTGTCATATTAAATAATAAATATTTTACCTAAATAATAATAATAATAATAAATATTTATTTCAATTATTTTTTAAATTTTAAAAACTAATTCTATTTAAATATTTAAATTAAGAACAAAAAAAATGAAATAAATATGTCACAAGTCCAACTTGTGACATATAATAAAGACAAAAAAATGTAAACTTTGAGAGAGGAGGTATGTCGCAAGTTGGACTTGTGACATAGAGGTCAACTTTCCAAAAGTATGGTAGTTTTGGATTTTTTTTGTTTCAAGTAGGGTAGTTTTTGATTTTTGGTTTCATTTTAGGTCATAAAAAAAAAAATCTTTTTTCAATCCTTTACTAAGAGCATCCACAATGGAGACACTCACTTTTGGGTTCTTAAATAAGTCTCACATGTACACATCAGTTATTTATAAATTTTTAATCATAGTACCTATTAAGAACTCAATGTCTCCAACCCAAAATCTAATAAAAATTTCTTAAATGGGACCCACTAATCAACTATTAATAACTTTATATCATTACATTACAGTTTTTAATATTAAAATAGTGTGAGTCCCGCTTAAAAGTGAGGGTCTTGAGTAAGACTCTGAAAAAGATTCCCCCAATAAGGGTATCTAATAGGTATCGGATCTTAATTGGTTAAGACCCTCCTATTAAAGATAGATTAACAGTTTTGTCCAATCTCATTACCATAGTTTCTATATCAAACATGATACCAAAAAAATTATCCAATCCAATCTCTATTTTTTAATGAATCAAACACACCCTTTTATTCTAATAATTTATTTGTGTTTGATCTTCATATACTCTTAGCAATTTCATCAGAGGCAAGTGATAGATCATCACTTGTTTTTTTTCCTTCTTTTATAAAAAACCATTCATTCTATGATTTTTTCCTTGTGACATTTTTCAGATCAGAGCAAAATTCTTTATACTAACTGTCTTCGGTTTTTCATGGTGTTTTTCTATTTCATAATGAAAATTGTGTTATTTGAACAACCGTTTTATTGACAACTTTTGGGACAAACATGATTTTACAAAGAAAAAATGTATTGACACAAAAATCAAAGTAATCAAAAGAGAGTAAAAACATAATGTGAATATAAGTGATAAAATTATCACAAAAGTTTTCAAAATATGATTGTATAAATATTTTTTTTTTTAATGTGTGCGCCTTATACATTGTGATCAAAGATACAAACATTTTGCCCCGTCGCATACTTTCTAATCGGCTTGAAACTATGCTCAAAACTACAATTTTACGACGTGATAATTATTCACACATTTTCAAAATTGTTGATGACTTGTTGACGACAATTATGCTCTCTTTTAGTTGACAAATCCGAACGATTCCTATAGCACAATAGTTAAGTTTTATCTCTTAGAAAAACCGAAATTTCCAATAGTTAAGTTCTTCAAATAGTTAAGTTCTTCATCAAATGTTTAGAAGTGTAATTGTTTAAAAAGTAAAGTTTTAAAAAGAGCAATTTTGTATTGATATGAAGCGAAACTTTGACTTTTAAAATAGGTTTTTTCAATCACCTGGTCCCTTAACTTAGTTGATTGTCTCAATTTAGTCTCATAACTATAATTTGTACCAATTTGGTCCCTTATGTTTTGCATTGTTACTAGTTTTAGTCTTTTCTGTTAGTTTCTCTAAAAAAAACGTTAACTTATGTACCAATTTGGTCCCCTATGTTTTGCTCTGTTATTCAGAAAGGACTAAAACTAGTAACGGAGCAAAACATAGGGGACAAAATTGATACAAATTATAGTTAGGGGACCAAATTGAGACAATCAATTAAGTTAAGGGACCGAGTGATTGAATAAGCCTTTAAAATAATATTACTACATTAAGTTCTTTAATGTATGCTCTTAATACACATGTTAGCATTCTCCAAAGTTATAATTTTTTTTTTGAAAGATCCAAAGTTATAATTATATAACATCATGTTAAAAGCTCATTATCTTCCTTTTCCTTCTCACCATAAACTTTTAAGGATCAAAACATCAATGAGACGAATGTACTTTTAACAACATATGACTTGTAGAAAAATGATCATAAAAATTAGTAATAGCTTTATAATATTAAATGGTCAAAATTTCATTTTTAAAATTCAAAAAAATAATTTCCAAAAAATTCTTATATTTCAAAATTAATTACCATAAAAATGTTTTGGAGAAGAAAAAAAAGGGAATTAGTCACTTTAGTTTCTGAATAGGAAAGAAATAGTCACTTTAGTCCCTGAATGCAGAGAAATTGCAAAACAGTCCCTAGATATAGACTATGTTGGTCAATTTCAAGGACTAAGGTGACTAACGAGGTCTACATTCAGGGACTAAATTGACTAACGGAGTCTGCATTCAGGGACTAAATTGACTAACAGAATCTACATTCAGGACTATTTTACAATTTATCTGCATTCAGGGACTAAAGTGACTAATCTCAACAAAAAAAAAAGGAGGGGTGTACAATAAAAAGTGAGGTATTAACAACAACCCCCCTAATCCCTATTATCCACATCGGTCATCCTTTACCCAAAATAACAAATTTTATTTAATTTTTTTTTTCCGACAACAATTGTCTTCTTCAATGAAGCAATGAATCTATCTTTAGACTCTTCAATGATTTGATAAATTCGATAAACAAAAAAAAAATTGAAAATTAGTATATAAGAAATTGGGAAGAAGAAACCCTAGTTTTGTTGAAAATGTCAACAACAGAAACTCCTCCTCCTTTTCAAGAAGCAGCACGATGTGTTGTCTGCAGTTGCAGTTTCAACACCTTCCGTAGACGGGTATGCTCTTTCAATCTTCTTCATTTCCAATTTCAGAATTTGAATTTGATTTGGTATTGAATTTTCATCGGATCGGTTACTTTTATTCTTTTTTGCCAATATCCCAAATTTATCAGTTAATAATAAAAAAAAATGTTTGTAAGTAACTTATGCAATTTTACATAAAGAATGAGCTAGTTAGATTAAAATTTGTATTGGTTATGATTTGTATTGCATTTGATCAAAAAATCTTTGTATGTATGGTAAAATATTATATTTGTAAATTTTACTGGTAATTGACTGTGTGGTGTGTATGTATATGCAGCATCATTGTCGTTGTTGTGGGAGAACATTGTGCAGCGAACATTCATTGGATCAAATGGTACAAATTTTTGTTTTTTAACTTCAGTATTGTTAGTGGAAGTATTATCCTTGATGAATTTTATAGTGATATTTTTTTGTATGTAGGCTTTACCACAATTTGGCATTTACTCGAATGTACGTGTATGTGCTGATTGTTTCAACAACTCGCGGTAAATTACTTCCTCGCTAACTTTGTAGCGTGTTATTATTTTCTCAATTCTCATTTGGATACGAAACTTATTTTTATGTGTGTATTATAATGCAAAATCACATTAATTAAGCTTAGGCATGTTTAGGATTCTGTATAACTGTTCAACATCATGTGCAACTGAAAGTTAAATTTTATTTGTCCACTTGTTTGGTGGAACTTGTGCTATGTTTAACCATAAATGTGAGAAGGTATTATTAGGAAAGAAATTCTTTCTTATATGAGGATACTTAGATCACTAGAGGCAATTGAAGACCTAGAAAAACTATAGAAGAAACTATCAAGAAAGATGTAGAGATTAATGAGTTGGAATGAAATATGGTTTATAATATAACATTAAGACATAATTTGATCCATGTAGCTGAGCCCACTTTGTAGGGATATGGCTTGGTTGTTGTTGTTTTTGCTGTTGTACATTTGTGTAGGGACCTGTCACTTATTCTGTGATTGAGTAAGAAATAGTATTCAATGCGAAATGGATTTATTGGACTAGTTTTATCTCACTGAGATCAGCCCAAAGTCTTTTGCAAACATACTTTATGATATGTCAGGAATATAAAATGGCTGGAAATATAGTTTATGGTTGAGTTTCAGGTAGCTGTAATTAGTGTCTAACAAACATACGTTTAAAAGAAATTAGGAACTGACCACTTAGAGAAGGAAAACATAGCAAGGACTTGTGGTTGAGTTTCATAGAGTGACTATTTAAGATTAGATTCAATGTATTTACACTGACATAAATAGATCCAGAGACTGGTTGCGTGTCTTTTTTAATTAAAAGTGAGGTCATCCTTCATAATCTTTTTTTCCTATTTGGTTACATGGGAGTCGATGAAGACCTAGAAATGCATCAAACTGGGTTCAATGTCATGTGAGCTATCAGCTATATGGCTAGTTCACCTTAATATTCTAGATTTTTTTTCCTCGAAAAGGCTCTCAAGCTTTTCAGTGGTAATATTTTGTTTGACTTGTTCTGGTGAAGAAAGTACTTTCCTTTTAAGCTATATACAAGAGTTGTAAGGATTTAAATTTATAGTAAAAGAATATCACGAAGACATGGATGAATTTTGGGGATAATGTAACAGTTCTTCCTTAAAAACGAAAAACAACAATTTAAGAGTCAAAGGTCTAAGAATGAACAAAGAATACATCAAAGGTGCAAATCTACCCGATCCCTCAACATGTTTATTAGGGAAAATTGTAAGTCCTTTAAAAAGACTGTCGTCTACTTCATACCATTCCAAGTAGAAGCCAAGCACCTAATCTTTCAAGAGTTACATGGATTGATGCTATATTTATTAATAATTTATCTGGCATATGTGTTTCTTGAGAAACAATCAAATTTTTATTCCTCTTACAATAGTGGACTGCAATTACATATGAGTGGCCATTGTTCATTCAACTTAAAGCTCATCTCATTTCTCAACGTTGGCCTTTTCGTTTAAAAAGATCTCAAGATTCCATTTTCTTTCTTATTGTAATGATATCATTATTTTCTACATGCGATCAAAATTATTTAGGAATCATTCATACGTTACAAATTTCCTTTGGCACAGATCTGGGAAGGCTGTACAACAAACTTCTTCAGACGGAGTAAACAGCATATCAGATGCTGTTTCTGAATTAGATATTGATGCAAATGTTGATTCAAAAAGAAAACCAACTGCAGATAATAACCTTGCATCAGGCGTTAAAGAGTGTAAGTGTGGAATGCCTCTTTGCATTTGTGAAGCTCCTCCCCCTTCCTCTTCTGCAGTTCCCCAAGAGGTAATAATTCTTATTGTTTTCAGATACCTTTTATGATGAAACCCACAAACTCATTTTTCTATTTTCCATTCTTCGTGACAGAAGAAGTCCATCCCAGTTGTTACAGCTCCATCAAATCCTAAACCTAAGAAGACAGATAATGCTTCAAAAAGTAGAAGCTCCAGTTCCACAAATAAGTTTAGGTAGGGACTGATTAATAGACATTTTTGTGTGGTAATGTCACTAATATTTATGTTTTGAACCAGTTTTAGTACATAGTTGAGAGTTCCAATACGCAGTTTGTATCTCAGGATAACAATCATTCTCCAACTTATGTCGATACAAATCTGGTCATGTGGATTAAAGATGTTAATTTCTTTTGTTGAAAGCTTGAAACCACATTCTCTTTTCCTCAACATGTATAGTTCATACACTAGTAACAAGTTTTAGAAGCTCGTTACTCTTGGTAGAAAAAAAGCACTTCCCTAAAAGTGAAATTGACCTTTCAATTGACAAAAAATATATATTGTCGCATGTTATAAATTCCTTGGTTGAGATAGTAATGGGGAAGGTTTAGCATATCCATGTCTCGTCAGCTGAAGCCTATACTTTGAGAAAAGCGTTTCCCACTGAAAATTAGGAGGGGATTTTTTTTTTTCAAAAATATTGGAGAAGGGGGAAATTATTATTAATTAAAGTGGCACTGATGACAACTCTTACGAATTCCCCCAAGGGGATTCAAACTCCGTCCCTTGAAATTACAAGGTCAAACTCTTACCTTTGAGCTGACACATCATGGACAAAATAAGGAGAGGATTTCTTACTAAATATTCTGGAATATGCTATAGTAAAAAATGCCTTGATGGTTGGTTGATTGTGTTATTGTTCTTTTCTTTACTTTGAACAAGATAAATAAAGTGATACTCTATCTTTGTCATACAATTTGATTTTTAGTATGCAGAAATTCCTTTAGGATATTGAACATTAACATAGCAATTATGAGTCTCACTATGTCTAAGATCACAAACTTCTCATTTCTTATTCATTACTTAATTTTACTCTTGATTATTACTTTATGACGATATCATTATTTGATAGTTTATGATATAAAATTTGCAGTTCTACGTTTAACCCTGGTCATGTAACTACTGGTACCTCAAACAGACCCCAGATTGATTATGAAGTTAATGGGGAGGTAAATGTTTTTTATTGTGTAGATTTTTTAATTTCTTATATGGCATGTTGCAAAGAGAACTTGGCTGTTGTAAGTCATACGTTGTATTTGACGTGTGATGCTTTTAGGGTTTACGAGAAGCAATAAAAAATGGTGACATTGCTGCTGTCAAAAAACTTCTTAATGAGGTCTGTTTCCTTCAAACGATGCACCTGTATAGTTTTGTTTTTTGTGGCAAGTAGTATTCATGGATTTCTATACACATGCAGGGTGTGGATGCTAATTACAGAGATAAGCAGGGACTGTCTTTATTGCATTTGGTATCTCTCTCACTCTTCAGCATGTTTGTGCTCAGGATGATATAGTTTTCTTATTCATATAGTGGATGGACACTAATTTTAATATTCTGTGTAGGCTGCAGTTTTCAATCAAACTGATATAGTTTTTATTCTCATGGATTTGGGGGCAAACCTGGAGTATAAAAATGCACAAGGTAAAAAATACTTTTCCTTCCTTAAATTCAGCCAATGGCAGTTTCGGCCCGGATCCTCTGCAATGATCTTAAAGATAGATCGGAATAAATAATAGGCCGCAAATATTGTTGAGTGAATGCAAACACTAACTCACTGCTTCTTATTCAGGAGAAACACCTTTAGACTGTGCTCCGGCGACACTGCAATACAAAATGAAAATGAAGATGCAAGAGAGTGGAGCAATGGATCAAAGGATTTGAATAGTCTACTACTTTTATTTGTAGTCCTTATGTGGTTCCCCAAAGAAAGCTTCAAACATTACCGGCATTTAAGTTGTGATACGGCTCTCTGGGTGAAAGCAGAATGAAACACTCTGTTACACTATATATTGTGACAGAACTGAAGTTCAAATCATCTCTTTCTGACTCTGAGTATGTCAGCCTATGTAAGACACATCATAGACAATATCCATATTAAATTTGTTTGGTGTATGACATAAAGAGCATTTTTTTAGAATGCATGTGTTGTTGACCTGTACTATCTTTCTCTGTACCACCCTGGGCATTTTTTAAAGGGTAATCTGATCTAGTATTACTTTTTACACCCATCCTAATGGATTGTTTAAAGATTTAGGGAAACAAAAATCTGAATTGAAAGTGATTTTTGTGTTGAACCTTGGGGATGGAAAAATGTGGTTGGGAGGGAAGACCCCACTAAAGGTAAGTCAGGTTTTTGGTGGAGATTAGTTATCGGTTAAGCTTGTGGATACTTCACATCACACCAATAACATGGCTACAAAAAAAAAAGTGATTTTTGTGTGTGTATTCTCAGTATTTGGTAGTAACGTTGGATCTGAGTCGAGCTGGATTGACATATTTGAGGAGACATCTTTTAGAATGCTTATTTTCCTTGTTTGCAAAAGCATACTCAGAGATCTCATTTAAGGATAACAAAACTTCTGCACACTCTGAGCAATTTGTGTCGATAATCAAAAGTGTGTTTGGAAAACTTTTTCCATCTTTTCCCTTAAATTGCAAGCAATGAGTCATAGTTGACTGTGTGATCCTTTTGCCGTCACTTGCGTCCCACCACTTATAAGTTTCCATACCTCATTGTCATGTTCATCGTACTTCTTAGCCAAATTATGGTAATGTTTTGTATACATACGTTGGATCTGACTAGGATGTTAGGAATCAACACATGCAATGGGGTCCTTATGACGTTTCATGATCTTGTATAAAAAAAGTAGTTTGATTCGGTAAGCAAGGGAATGAAACCTTTTTCCTTTCACCTAACAAATATCATCATATTCCAACAACTGTATCAATACATAATCAGATGATTATCAATAGTTTATTAACACGATATTTTATATTAAAGCTAAAACGGTGGTCAATCACACTATTCCATTACAATAATGTTTCAAGTGGCTTGCAAGTGACCTTGCGTGGATTTACTATATTTATATTAAAATAGTTGTGTATTACGTATATGCTTTTGTTTTTCATTCAGAATTCAAGATACTATACAAGTGGAAAAAGAGAAGACCTCAATAATAGAATCAAAAGATCCATTATCAAATCTGTAATCGGTTTTTTGATAAAAGAAATTCTTTTGCTACGTCAAACTTTTCTTTACATTGGCCTCTCACAAAGTGACTATTCACACGCGTAAGAGTTTCAGGGCCTAATCATTTATTTTTTATTCCTAACAACAAGAGGACGGTGGATAAGCATTTAATTGACATAAATGATATTTTGATAAACATATTTGACAATTAACTTTAACAGAAATTTAGAAGGTTCATTAAAAAAATAAGAAATAATGTTAGAAAGTTATCACGATTTAAATATGTGACTAATTGCATTCGGTAAATGGTTAATGAATATAACAAGTTGTTACAATCATTCCTAAAAAAAGTTGTATCTAATAGCCAGCATTTGTGTTTAAATTTACATATGAAGATTGTGGTTAACGAACTTTAAATTTATGGTTTCGTGTGTTCAAGTTGATTGACAATGAGTGTATGAGTGTACATAGATGATTTTCCAATAAATGTATGGGTGTAAAACAAAAAACATTTTCCTATTTGAAAAGCAAAACAGGAAAGAACGTAGAAGAGAGTGAAAGTAAAAGCAAATCCAAAAGAAAAAAGAAGAAAAAAGAAGCAAAGTAGTTGCCTCCACCACACCCCCACCCTCACCATTTTGGCTTTATAAGGAAGCCACATAACTCATTACAACTTCCCCCTCCACCCTATAATCTCTCCCTTCTTATTATTTTCTCAATCTCAATCACTTCAATGGGTTTCTACACTCAACAATCCATCTCCAATTTAACTATAAGCCAAGCCATATATGAAGCTGCTCTAATCATTGCAGTTCTTAGATGGATCATATGCTTAGTTTTCAAAATAATCAAACATACAAGAACAAAACCAGAAGAAAAACAGCAGCAATACTCTTCTTGTTGTCAAATG
>Ga0315914_1001652_pt1 | contig 33725 bp, 13 predicted proteins | sample MpolenodulesMG_FD_203920 | JGI IMG/M metagenome (GOLD analysis project Ga0315914, IMG submission 203920) | Medicago polymorpha root nodule microbial communities from Los Angeles, California, United States - elongated nodules | ecosystem: Host-associated > Plants > Roots > Nodule | place: USA...
AGTCCAAACTTGCATGGTGTCCAAACTGGCATGATAAGTGGAGTCCAAACTGATAAGTGGTCATTCTTTAGGGGGGCCAAAAGTTACACCATGCCAGTTTGAACTCCACTTATCAGCATCCTTCTATTCTCATGCCAGTTTACACCATCAGAGACTGAGAAATTGTCATAATCTCCAACAAAATCAGCTAATCAAAAGAGAACCAAAAGTTAGGGGGTCAAAATATCCATTTTTTTTAAAGGGGGTCAAAATCGCAACTTTTTGAAACATAGGGGGTGAAAAGTACATTTAAGCCTAATAACAATAACTAATAATTACTTTTAGATATTGGTTTATTTGTTTATTCATGTATTTATCTATTAAACTCAAAAATGAAAAGTGTGCATTCATCTCTTATTTATCAAGTTCAAGGTAATTTTAAATTGACATTCTTAATTCAACCACTTAATTTGAGTATTTAGGGAACAAATACTAGATGTAATTTTAGAGAAAAAAATTGGAACTTTGATGTTAGAACTTTGAACTTTGATTGTATATGTTGTTGTGATTGTGATTTTGTTGGTGAATTACCACCATGACTCATCAACAAATTCTTCCTATGACTACCAACAAATAGAACCACCAAGAAGTTCTGGATTGTTTGATTATGTCTTTGGAGGAAGTGGAAATAACAATGATGAAGGTGATAGTGGAAGTTATGATCATGCACGTCGTTCTACCTGAAGTGGAAGAAATAGTTACAAGAAAGGGGGGTTTGAATTGAGACCCTTTTAAAAATTATTCCTGAAACTTAAATAAGTTTATATACTCAAGAACCAGAGAATTCTGGAATATATGACTGAAATAAATAAAGTAATAAAGCGACCAGAAAAAATATTCATATCGAAAGACATTGAATATGAATTATGAAAATATTCACATGAGAGAGAGAGATTGAATTCTTTTGTATTGTAAGCTCTTGTCAATTGCCTTGATATGTTGCTATATTTATAGGTGGTTGAAGTCTTTGAAACTCACTTGAAATATACATAAACGTATAGCTGTTGTTTGTACGTTCCAAAACAACCCATGTGCATTTGCTTTGTTGTATGATGCGCAAGGTTGCAAAAAATGTGTTATTCCAAGTGAAGAATGTTCTAAAGAACGTTCTCTTCTTTCCAAGCCTTTTGAGACAATCCACGTGAGGTTGTAATAATACATGCTTTATCTCATAGTTCATGTTAGTGATTGCACACAATGTTTCTTTCCATTGAGTATTTTTTAGATGTTTTAGTTTAGGCATGCATGTAATCATGAAGGTACATTCAATAATTTTTTTGAATGAAACTTTTGTGCATTTTCCTTAAACTCTTTTTAGAAGCTATTTGAAGATAATTCCTTTCAAATTTTAATCATTTATTCCTCGAATCTTTAAGACTTTGATGAAAACCATGTGGTGACGAGGATGTGTCAATTGATCATAAAATTTACCTTCTTGTTGAATCTTCAATCAACATTCATTTGATTCAAACAATATTCTTTTTATATCTTCTTTGAGCTTGTGATATAGTATTGTTTTGGTATTCTTCCAATGAGTATATAAATGCACTTGTAAGAGAAAAATAGTGAAAAGACTTAACCGCAAACATCAGTAGATCATCATTCATAAAACTTAGTGTTTATTCCATAAGGTTTGTTATCATTAAAATATTCATCAAAAAGATTTTTGTTTCAACAATCTCCCCCTTTTTTATGATGGCAAACCTTTTGAATAAGTCATAAGTTTTGTGAATGTGTATAATAAAAAATTTAAGAATGTTCATAGATATGAAATTAAACTCCCCCTAAACACATGCAAGACTTTAATTCTTATCATTCTAATTAAACTCCCCCCAAACATATGCAAATGCAAGAGGTTAATTCTTTACATTCTTCATTTTGATCAAATCCATCTTGGATTTTTCTCCCCATCCTATGCTACTCTCTCATCACATATATCTCTCCCCCTTTCGGCATCTATCAAAAAATATTGAGTGTGATATATAAAAAAAATGAAGTATAGATGTGGGAAGAAACAACAAAAATATATTGCACATAAGAATCATATTTTCTTGCGAAGTCATATTCTCTTATCAAACATAATATCATGATTAATATGCATTTCAGTTTATCATTTGAATAATGACAATTATGATCAATTGATCATTTTCAACAATTTTTTAAAACGAGAGAAAATAATTCATTAGTGGAAGCGATGAAATCACGGTCATTTGACACAATGTCAAAAATATTTCTCTCTTCAAAGATTTTCATGTTGAAGATTTTTCTAAATATTTTCAATGGGTAAACATCTTTAAATGAATATGCAATATGATTTTCTCATTATAATAGAAATCAACTACATGTATTTAGAATTTGAAAAACACACATGTTCATAATCAAGTATGTGTTTAAACTTATCTGTAAGTGTGAATTTTGTCGAAATGATGTTCAATCATTTATCATTCATAAAGATATCTTAGAAGGAATGAATGTAAAATTAGGGAATATTATTCAGAAATTTCAATTTATACAACATTAGCTCCTTATTGAATTTAGAACACACTAATTCATATTAAATGCATTCTTAAACACGTCTTCTTAAAACTTAAAGCATAATTCAACAATTTTAATCTTCAAATCTGATTTATAAACTAGTTTATGAATATTATATCTTCATGAATTGATGCAAACAACTAGGGTTTAAAGTCATATATTTTTGGAATTGATTTTATCATACATTTCTTAGAGCATCAAATCATTTATAACAAAACATGGCATACCAATTTTCAAACATTACAAAGTTTATAAATGAGTGTTATAATTATGGGAAAAAATATTAATCTAAGTTATTATACATTATGTGATAATATAAATAATTTTAATAAGTTTTGTGAAAAATTTTGATTAATCCACACCACCGCAAAGACATTATTTATATTGCAGGGTCCGTTACAACCGAAATCGCGACAACCTTTACGCGGACCGTTATTTAAAACCTTGATAATTACATATCAAGATGCAAGTAAACCAGGTTTATAATTTATATTGTTCAGATATCAACTTGTGCAATTAGTAACAAATATCATCTATTCAACAAAAAAAATCATCTGATAAACTAACAAGGTTTATAATTGGCTCTTATATGTTGTCAATCGCGGCGCTTTAGCACCCAATTGGGGAATACTGTTCCAGAGTGGCGTTCGAGGTGCGAGATTGCAGCACTTCAACGCTGAAGCACTGCGATCCCGCATCTTCATCGCCGCTCTGGACTTTCTTTTGCAGACATAATTTGCTGTGGAATTACATCCGAATTTTTTATGAAAAGAAAAAAGAAGAAAGGAAAACCTGGACGCGTTTCTTGTTGTTTCTGCCGGCTGACGACAAACTCCGATGGCGTTTCCCGGGAAGCTTTACCTGAGTTACTTCAATCTATCCAACTTGTTTCTGATTCAACTCCAAATCGTGTAGCGGTTGTTGCTTTTTGTCTTTCGTCAATGATGATAATGGGCCTGCAAGTGGATTCAGCTTTGGGGAGTTTATGTGTTTTGGGAGGGTATAGGTATAATTATGAGGGGGTACTAAGTAAAATTCTTTTGAGCTTGATATTAGAACTCCAATGTTGTTTCTATTTTTTCTCTTTTATAAACATATGTTTGTAGTTTAGTTTTTCTTGACAGCATGCTGTCTTGATCTTCGGCTGCTTAGGATTCTTCCTAGCTCTCACCTGGTTCAATTCCTTGCAAACCTTTTTTTTTTTTTCAAAATAATTATTTAGACCCGCCAAAAAAGGTGGGATTAGGGTTAATCAGGTTTGATGGGAGACTGTCTAACATTTATATATATTAAGATTAAACTCTGAATTTGTTCCTTCAATTGAATCAAATTAAAAATTTATAAATTTAAGGTTTTAAAATTTTGAGTTAAGTTCATTCACTTTTATTAAATTTACTCATTTAAATATTATTTTTTTGAACAAGCATTTAAATATTTTTTTATTAATAACTTTTAAATTAGTTGATAATTTTAAAAAAAAAATAGTGTTTTTTAACAAAAATAAGATGAAAATATTGATAGTGGGCCGGCACGTAGGGCTAACCCGGCCCCATTTTATAAGGGCCAAGTGGGTCCGGCCCAAAAAAACCCGAGTGTATTTTGGGCTAGATTTTTGAAGCTCGACTCAAAATGTGAGCTCATAGGCCAACCCATTAGTCCGACCCATTATTTACGGCTCTAGGTAGGACTAGTCGATAGGGGTTGCAATCAGACCCATAGAGAAGGGCCTCAATATTTTGGGCCCAATATTTGAGATTTTAATAATATAACTATTTTAGCAAAAATATAACTATGTTTATGTTTGATAAAATTGACAAGATTGTAAATTTGAGGTTCTAAAATTATAACTATGTTAAAAATATAACTATGTTTATGTTTGATAAAATTGACAAGATTGTAAATTTGAGGTTCTAAAAATATAACTATGTAAGTTGTACAAATGGGTTTGATGTTCGTGGTGGTAGGTGAGTGGAGGACATGAAGTTGAGAGACCAGTGGAAGATAGATTTGTAAAAAAAAAAATTATAGTATTGAGAGAGTTTTATAAGTGTGTATCTTATTTAATCTAATTGTTAAAAATCAAATGACTTATGATGGGGAAAATTTATATTTTCCCACCCTAAATGCACCCTATATGTACCATGTATGTATATATCAAGATTTTGGATGCACAAACACATCAAACTTTTAAATAAAATAGTTGTTGAAATGCTTCAAAATATAGACAAAAATACTTACACGTGCAACTAAGAACCTAGAAACATAAGTGAACCCCTAAAACCAACTAACTCACATGATATGCCTAAGTAATTTACGCTACAAAAGACATGGTTATAGGTTATAATGCACTTAATAGTATCAAACTCAATTTTGAGATGTTGCACTACTAAAATATGATAATTTTTCTTTTTTAAGTTAGTAGGAAATACCGAAAAAATTGTTATCAATGGCACATGACAATATGTATAAGTGTGTGTGCATGTGTGCGCGCATGCGGATATGTTTTTGTGTATAACATATAAAAAATAGGACAACAAAATTATAATTCGCACATAACACTCAAAATTTTAGGAACAACACTGTAAATGCAAACCTACAATATCTCTACATATATAAAAGGATTATGTTGATTTAGTCTGGCCTATTACTTTTCTAGAATACGATTACCATCCTCTTTATTCATCGATTATTATCTGAACTAAGTTCATGCTATTCAAATCTTTACCATCCACCTTATTCACCCACATTAAACCGCTTTTATTATTTTGTTTTTTGTTTTTTAGATTTATTTCTATACTCGATTTTAAATAAAAAACTTTCATAATTGAAATCAATTTTTCTTTTCTAAATACCAAATGGTATCATATGTTAACCCAATTCAATCTCCAACATCCTTTTTCATTAATTTACGCAAATTCTCACATGACTAACTAGTAGTATGATGACAATATCTAAAGGTCAATTGATATTGAAAAAAACTAATCTAATACATGTCATTTGTAGTTGGACATCTTCCGGTTAGCCATCATGAAGCCAAATTTCTTTACTTGCAAATTATGTACTACTTGCAAGTTTCTTTTCCCACCTTAAATGCACTCCGTCTGTATATAGCGAGATTTTGAATGCACAAACACATCAAACTTTTAAACCAAATAGTTGTTGAAATGCTTCAAATGGTTCCATCCGGTTTTCCCAGGTTCAAATGGTTTTTTAACGGTTCTATGGGACTAACGGTTTCCAGGCTCATATCAAATCGGACAGGACCCCAGTTCACGGTTGAATGTTTCAATTCAATGTTTCAATTCATTTTGAAATAATGTAAGGTTCCACTGATCACACATTCAATTGATCGATTGATAATGGAAAGTATTTTATTAAAATGTTCGGGCGTTTACTTTCTTATTCTTACGATTATGGGATGTCTCACGGGCTTGCCAACGATGAAGCCATCATCTTATGAAGGTAGAATTGATGATACCATTGAAGCCGAAATGCATTCCATCCTTGGTTTTGCATCTACACTCTTTTGGGGTGGGTTGGCTAATGAGGCAATCCTACGAAATATAGACAAAAATACTTACAAGTGCAACTAAGAACCTAGAAACATAACTGAACCCCTAAAACCAACTAACTCACTTAGTATGCATAAGCAATTTACACTACAAAAGACAAGGTTATAAGTTATAATGCACTTCATAATATCAAACTCAGTTTTGAGATATTACACAGGTAAAAAAAATTGACTTTCATGGAAATTTTATATTAATCTATCCATCACATAATGGATTTCACCTCTCTTCACCCTTCTCTTAAACGTTTTTTCCTTGACAACAACACATATGTGTAATATATTTGATTAAAATATACACATAAGGAAGAGAAATAAAAAATTGTGTAATATTTTAACAATGTTACACGCTATTAAAATGGCATGCTTGTTAGCCACTGTCTAGCTGAAATTTCAATGGTTATTAGTTTGAGTTTAATTATGGAGCACTGACTGTGTAAAGAAACAGAAGGATGCAACACAATAGAGAGTGCAGAGTCGGTTGAGAGAATGAAGGGGAAGTGACCAAGATGTTATGGCACGAATGAAACAAAAATGAATTAATTTTAGGTTTTTTTTATAAATTAAATAACACAACAAAATAGATTAATGATGTGGCAAAATTCTATTGGTTGACTGTGTAATCAAACTTTACACAGTCAGTGCAAACTTCAAATAAACTCATAATAATATTTTTCTCTACATTTTCAAATAAATTCATATATTATTGATAAAAATTTCATAAAAATCGATCACTAAACTTTTTCTCCATGTGATTTCTCAAACGCAGAGCAAAATCATTTTTCTAAAACGTGTTTTTAGGGTGCGAATGTGTAGATCTTGTGAGTAAGGTAAAGAGACTCGTAGAGGTGAAGATGAGTCGCAAGTCTTGCAGCCATGACCTCCTCATTCTCATTCTTCTGTATTAAAAAATTTCCCCAATTGGCTCCAAAATCTGAACCCTACCATTTTTGTCCTTTCTTAAGTAATCAAATAGGGAAAATGGGGTTATTTCCTTTCTAAAATATGATTACTTTTATTTTTTGAAGTTAGTAGGAAATACCGAAAAAATTGATGTCAATGGCACGTGACCTTGTGCCAGTACATACCAAGGGACAGTCTCAGGAAGACATTTTCTATAGGGCGTAGGCCTCCCAATATATATAAGCGTGTGTGCGTGTTCGTGTTATTATATATATAAAAATTAGGACAACAAATTCATAATCTGCACAGAGCACTCAAAATCTTAGAACAAAAACTACCATTAACTTTCAGCATCTACACAACAATTTGTACACACAGTACAACAAATTAAAATATCCAATAAATAGATATGCATTTTTTTTTTTTGCAAATTGTAAATTTATTTTGAAACCAATAAAAATGAGGTGCATATTTTATATACAACCTAGTTTTTGCTAATTCCATTTAGTGAATATAATCCACTAATTATTATTTGAAAAAAAAAAACTTCTAGATTGAGTACTTTTCCTAATATGTTGTTTTTGAGAGAGTAAAAAATTTGGAAACTTCTACGGTACACGTCATAAATTGAGGTGTACCGGTACTCTTGCTCCATAATTTGTAAATTAACGATTATTTTATGTAATAAAAAGCTATTTGCCAATATTTATATTTTAGAAAAACACTATTTCATAAGAGAAAATATCATTTTATTGTTTATAAGAATCATATTGAATTTTTAACTTTTTCTTATAAAAAATAATCAATATTCTTTATTATGAGTAATAAAAATTATAAAAAAAAAATTATTTCGTCAAAGCTTTTGGTAAATAAGATTTAATTATTATAATTGTCAATGACAGAAAATAATTCTTTTTCTTAAAAAAAACAACTTATTTAATCATTAATTTAACGATTTGGTGTACCGGTACACTCAAATTTTTGGGTGTACCATAGAATTTGTCAATAAATTTAAATGTTGATTCTTAACAAAGACATATGATTTTAACTAGGATCTTACTAACAAGTGCCCTCGGAACAATGATTAAAGAAACCAAAAGTAATATGTTTGCATTGGTTTCAACAACATTTTGAAAGTTAAATTTATCACTTTTCACCATTTTCCAATACTATATTTCTATTTTTATCTTCTTATCAAATGCCTCAAGGGCACTCTTTAACATTTTCTTTTTAACTATTGGTTAGTACTGTCGTGGTAATTAGTAGTTTAAATCCCTTTACCGTTAATCCTTCTAATTAGTTATGAGTCATGTTAACTTGTGCCCTTGTGCCCTGCCCTAAGGGCACAAGTTAAGGAACTTAAAATAGAATTAAGTAATAAATTTTATATTAAAAAGCTAACTTTTAAAACTTTTAAGAAAAAATATCTATATTTAGTTTCCTAACTTATGCTCTAAAGGTACAAGTTAACATTTCTCATTAGTTATTTACTATATGTATAAATGCAACGTGATTTTTCAATCTAGACACAACATTGGCAGAAATTTCAAAAATAACTTGATGATGATGGCAAAATCCCAATTGCCTCCTCCAACTGCATGTAGACGATACACAGGGCAAGATCATTTTCCCATGATTATGTAACATGTGTTGCAAGGGTAGAAAGGTGTCATTTAAACAAATCCATGCCGCTCAAGAATTGTCACAATTATTTTCAGCAGATGAAGTATATTTTAAGCAACATATTAGAAGTTGCATCCATGTATTTTATTCATGTTGATGAAAATATCTTGGCAATTAGTCCAAAATATTCCCTTTCTCTCACCACCATTTAAATCATCATCATCTCATTTCACTCTCTTTATTACTCACTCCTTTTTCCTTTTCAATTATTTCTCTCACCATCCTAATCTCCTTTCTTCCTTAATCACGATCTCATTTATATCCCCTTTGAACGCGAGAATGACGAGCTCCACTAGTTTTTCGTATTACCTGGAAATTGAACTCTTGAGAAAACATACAATGCACACAATTTGAACAAGTTTGGGTCAACCATATAATCAACCGACTACAACTAATTTACTTCTTTTTACAAAAATAAACGATATTCATTCATTCAAATCGATATCAATACAACACAAATCCAAATTCACTAAAAACAAAATGGAAGAATCTGTGAACAAACTCACAACATCCATGTTAATACTCAAGTCTCCGGAATACTCATGTCATGTCTATTCTACAATGCTGACGACCCAAAGTCATTGATCGGATCTGCACTTGCTCAAAGTTAATCTTTCAATCTCACACCGCACAAAGACGATAAATCAAAACAAACAGAGTCATGTAGAGACGAAAAAATCACAAAAACAAACGAAAGAAAACTAAAAAAATATGTGAAATCAGTTATTCAATTAGGATAGAAAGAAAAACAATTCGGAGGATAATTTCTAGGTCAAAATTGACTCTAAATCACCCCTCTAACAAAATCACTCCTAAAGAAGAAAAAAGGAGTGACGGATAGAGTTTGAGAAGGATCGAAGAGGGAGATAGAGAGAGGGATGACTTGCAGCCATCAAAATGATGGGAATTAATCGATACATGGTAGTGTGTGTTTTACCAAATTCGATATGTCTAGTTCCAATTAATTTGTTGTTGTTTCTTTTTTACAATTTCACCTCTTCTAAATTTTAAATCATTTAATTAACTTTTAATAATTTTTATTTTAGATTAAAAATGTTAACCTAACTCATACTAATCCAAATGTAATCAAATTGGTATGTCTAATTTTTTTTTCTTCTGTTATAGAAAAAAATCAAACAAACCATAACAAATCAATTCTAATTGATTTGGATCTAGAATTTTCTCCAACTCGAACCGATCACATCATTAAGCCGTTCACACAAATTTTACTCTAGTATATTTATAACTAGATGATGACACGTGCGCCGCACGGGTCTTATGAGCTGGAATAACTATTTAATTATGTAATTTTAACTTATATAAATAATTGTTTGAACCAATATAATTAAGAACCAAAAATGATATGATAAGTGTAAGAGAAAATTAAAGTTTATTGAAAGTGAAAAAGTTGGGATAAGAAGTGGGGGACTGTTTTAGAGGTTTGCTAATAAGATGTAATTAATTAAAAAGTAATGTCGTGAATATATATTTTAAAAGCGAAATTAATTCAACAAAAACTTGTGTGTCATAATGGCAAAAACAGTGAAAAATGATCAGGTTCAACTAAAATTACAGTTATAATAAATATGAAACAGTAAAATAATAATTGACATGAATAAAATTATAGTTATGGATTCAACTCAAAAACAACAGAAAAAGTAATGTTTAATGTGTATTGTTATCATTAAACCTTAAGATATTGATCAATATTATCTATTTCAAGCAAATTATAGTCATTCATTCGTTTGCATATTCTTTTTTTTCTGCAAATTAATAGAAAAGTCAAATGATAAATATGAAATGATAACTTCATGAAAAGAATATTATTACCTTCACCAAATAATCTCTAATAGTCAAAGAAAACAAAGCAAATATAGTTTTACAAACTATGCCTTCAACGACAATTTTACAAACTATAAAAAAATAAATTAAAAGTCATCTCTCAAGTTAATTAGCATTTTTTTTTGAGAAATTTTTGTATGGTCTCACCCTTAACGCGTCATCTTTGAACCCGTTCAATCAAACAGTTTCATTTCAATTAATTAATAAAATAAAAAATTTAAATAGGTTTTCTGGGGGAAAATACTACACGATCTATTAAAATTAGAAGGTAGTTTTCTTCCCTCACATTCCATTGTGCTGTTTTATTCCTGCAACCTCGCTTGCCACAACATTTATGATCATTCCTTTGTTTCTTTAACTTAAGAAACAAATAAAATTTTATCTCAGCATGCTAAAAATTCAACCTCCCACAAAATTCTCTTTGTCGACGAAACTGCATTTTCCAAACTGAAACATGCTTGTTATCTGTTTTTCTTGATTGAGCATCACCTAATAAACCGTTCAAACATGTTGGTACTTCTCTTCTTCGAGTATGTATAATGTTTTATTTCTTGTAGTTAATAGTCTCTTGCACCATTAAAAAGTAGTGAAGGTTGTTTGAAGCATTGTGATTTGTGGGATATATCTAAATGATGAAACTGAAATTATTGTTGGTATAATGAAAGAGATGGACAAGAAGTGCACGTTAGGAACTAGGAATGCGAGGAAATAAAATTGTTTTCCAATTTTAATAGAACGTGTTGTATTTCATTTTTTATTTTATTAACTAATTAATTAATATAAATTATTTGGTTGGACGGGCTCAAGAATGACGTATTAAGGGCGAGACCATGCAAGAATTTCTCTTTTTTTTTTACTAAAGAAAGTAACTTAACATCCCCGTAAAAATAATGCAACTTATAGTTGTTACATTTTCTTCTCTTAACGCAAGTACATATTTTTTTATGGCAAAACAAAAATTTAATGCGAGTACATAATTCTTTATGGAAAAACAAAATAATATTGACACACAAAGTTAGGCTAAGTCTCATACTTAGAATCATATTACATCAAAACCACAATATATCAACCAACACTGTAATATATCATTTATAAAACAAAACAACACTCATTCCTTTGACTCGCTCCAGCGTTGCTTCTTCTCCTTATACAACACCCACCTACAAAGCAAAATATTACTAATATATTCTGCACAATGTAAAACTTAGTTCCACCATATGTTCTTCTATGCATTTTCATGATACAATCAAAAGGCACAACACAAAGATGAACTGCTATAAAAATACATGAACTGCTATAAATAATACAGAAGCCTAAATAATAATAATAATAATAAATGAAATGCTATAAAAATATGAAAAAAAATTAAATGCAACAATTTTTATGGGAAAGGAAGTACATCTAACCAAAAGCCACCAAATTTTTTTTAGTCTGATTCATTGACACAAATTTTGAAATTGAAATAGCAAAGGATGGAATTTAATGCAGTTCAATGCAGCAATTAACGGCACGTTACAAATTGGAGGAAAGAAAGGATACAATTGCTCTAATTGCTGTCATCATCAAATTTGAAATTCAAACTGTGGATTTTTGAGGGAATTTTTTAGGGTTAACACTAACAGCAATTAATGCATTAGATTTAGAGGAAAATTTTTAGGGTTAAGTATTTGCAAACCGAATAACGTTGAGGAGTAACAGATTAATTGGTTTAGATTATAATTTTGATATCTTCTTTTACATCCAACCGATGATTTAATTATAAAAACAAATTTTTCAGTCCCGTGAGCATAGCTCAGTTGGTAGGACAATGCATTATTATATGCAGGGGCAGAGTTCGAACCCCGGACAGCCCACTTATTCACCTTATAAGGTGAATTCTAGCCACTAGAATACATGACCAAAAAAAAAAAAACAAATTTTTCATCTTTCGTTAATCTCTTGTATTAGAGCATCCATATATTGATAGGGTCTTTACCATTTAAGACCCGGTACCTAATAGGTATGTGGAAAAAAAAATTGGGGGTATCTTAAGACCCAAGGTCTAACTTAAGACTTATTTCCACACTAATTTTCATTAAAATAATCATTATTTGAGTTGTTTTTTTTCTAAAGAATCTCTATTGGAGTGGTCGAGTACCTATTAAATACTATTATTAAAAAATGAAAAAAAGATGTGTCCATGTGAGACCTCAAACGTGAGGGTGTCCATCGTGGATCCTCTTAGTTATCAATAATTGTCCCTTACATTACATGAATCCATTTTTTTTCACATTTTATAGCATTATTATTTATCAATGTCCTTTTTAGGAAAAATACATTACCCTGTTCTAGAGCCCGCAGCCCATATGACAGAACAGGGCTAACAAAAAGATGTCAGTTCTCAACTCAACTCAACCCGAAACATACTTGACCTTTTTTTACGCAAGAATCCGACATGCAGATTAAGGTAGAGCGTTTGCATAACGCGTTGAAATAAAGCAAGAAAAAGGTAAAGGTGATCGTGCGTGCTGAACTCAACAATTCGCACATGGCAAACATGCAAAAAAAAAGTCCAAATAAAACCAAACAGAAAGTTCCCAAAAATACGCTAGCTTTTCTGTTGTGTGGCTTCAAACTCGTGATTCGTAGTTACTTAATCATTCGTACTTTGTTACTTCAACAAGTAACTCTCTCTTATTCTTATATAGATAGATATCCATTCACTTCTCGACAACAACCTTGACCGTAGCCAAACTGTACCTCGTACCCTGTAAGTAAGTACTTTACTACTTACGCTCATTTCATTCTTCTCACTTTCTCAGGTCACAATCCCTTTCAGAATAATAATTAGTACTTTTTTTTCCTATTCATTTCATCATCCTCATCGTTTTTTTTTTTCATTTTTATTTTTTAATCTGATTTTCTCATGCTGATCTCATACATGTGAGAACAACACAATTGCTGATGCTTGTACTGATTTATTGATTAATATTTAATTAGGATTTGGAAATAGCGAAATGAAATTCGGATACACATTCAAAGAGTACCTGCAGGTGGAGCGGGAGTGGCTGTTGGATGAGAATTGTGCACATATTGAATATAACAGGTTGAAAAATGTTTTGAAGAGTTGTCAGAATTGCAAAGACAATAATAATACCTCTTCTCATGATAAAGACCAGTTATGTCACTGTCAATCTTGCCCAGGTATGTCCTTTCTCGACGCATCATCAATTTGAGACTACAAAATTCGATAACCTGTCAACACAGTTCACACACGAGTAGTTTAATGGATACTCCCTCCCTCTGTTATTATAAGCAAAATTGATTTTTTTAGTTTCATTCAATTAATTATGTATGTGGTCCATATTATGAACCACTTACATCATTAATTGAATGGATCTAAAAAGTAAAATTTGCAATTAGAAACTGAGGGAGTATATCAATATTGAACATCCCATTAACCATCAATTGAACTTGATCAACACAGATTTATACATCATTAACAACGATTCAGGTGTTTCAACTACATAAGGTTAAGCACATATAAATTTGTGGTTAATAAGGTTTCATAGATGGTTGATAATATATCTATTAACCAAATCTAACACTTCATTAGCTAATCCCACTTAGTGGGATAAGGCTTGGTTGTTGTTATTGTTGAATTATGTTGTTCTAAATTGATGTTTAAATAACATCTATGTTATAATTATATGCCCTTTTTCCGGATGGTAAGGTACAGGTTCCTATGTAATGTTCATGGAACCGAACAGGGGACTGGTTCCTTCCTGGCCAGGGTTATGGAATAATTAATTAATTGCTAGTATCGGATTACTAGATTACTTAGTCAAGAGTAAGTGAATATATTAGTACAATAAGTAGTGGTTTTAAATATTATATAAATAAGTATAAGACATGGAAATTAGGATGGTTAATATAAGCCTAAAATGGTTGGTGGGGTGAGAGTGTTAATGCCGTCGTTGTAGAATTTTCATCAATGAAAGTTTCCTATGTAGATGGTTCTCTTCTTCTCGAAACTTTTAGTGTAAAATAGCTATGACTCGTGATGGCATCTCAACTAGAAAGCAGTATTGTTCTTCACTTACAAAACTCCTTTAAAACTTGTGGATGTTCATGGAGAAATACAAGCGAACTTAAAAAAGGATTTAGATTCAGAATCTAGTTTTAACTTAGATGAAAATCTATTCTTTAAAAACTCATGGTTTGTAAGATTCTGTTAATATTTATTTTTTCCATGATTGTTTTTTAAAATGTTTATCCAAACTGACTCACGGTGCTTATATTTAAAGCTGAGATTAGTTTTTATTCATCAACATGCGGTTAAGCCGAGTGGTTATGGACTCGGGCACCTTAAGCAAGAATGGTTAAAGCTTCGATCTTTGACTTTTGTATGGAAATCTTTTTGGAAGCAGAGAACACACCTTATACAGCCCACACCAAGTTCTCCAACAGAGATCAGTCATTGTTAAACAGTGTAGATACTTTGTAACTATATCATATTTATAAAAGAAAAAGTGTTTATTTAGTGAATATGATTGTACTTCAAGAACCCCTATAATACTGCAGTTTAGTAACATGTAATAATTTAATTTATGGTTTGCTGTCTTCGGATATTCTTTGCAATTGACCAGAGCCTTTGTGAATTGCCATTAATTTTAAACTATGTCTAATCAAAATACTCGAGTATTATTACTGGTCTTTTTATTTAACCAAAGTGTTTACTTTATGCAGTCTAGTAATGTATTTTTGTTTTCCACTTGCAGTGTGCGACCAGAAGTTCTTTTCCGAGTTGATGAAAGAAGCATCAGATATAGCAGGATACTTTAGTTCAAAAGTTCAACATCTCCTTCATCTTCACATTGCAAAAGGACTACAGAGATATGTATTGCGTATGCGCCAGTGTTTTAAAAATGACAGGGAAGCCCTTGCTCAAGAAGGGAGAATTCTAATTGAGTACATTACCATGAATGCAATTGCGATGAGGAAAATACTTAAGAAATATGATAAAGTACGTATAAAGTGAGACAATTGCTGCTTAGTGCATCCCCCTCCATTTTCATTTATACTTATTTACTTAAGCGTTTTTTTGGTTCACTCTATCGTTAATTACTAAAATAACTCATTTATTGATAACACGGTCTATAATGAATACAAGGGACTCTATTTTTGCATATGAGCCCATATGAAAATGAATAAGATAACAAGGATAACTAATCTAACTAGCTCTATGATAGAAACATATTAACAAACTATATATCGAATATCCTTTGTTATTTTACTACAGGTACACAGTTCTGTGAATGGGGAGAATTTCAAATCTAAGATGCAGTCTGAGCATATTGAACTTTTACACTCACCTTGGCTGGTTGAATTGGGTGCTTTTTACCTGAATTCGAGTGGACAAGATGGTTGCGAGCTTGATGGAGTCCGTGGTCACTTTTCATGTGATTTAAATGTAACGGATGCTGTAATGACATTGATTCTTCCAGATTCTATTAAGCTTGAATATGATCTAAATTGTGCAATTTGCCTGGTAAAATCCTATTTCCATGCCATGCTATGAAAAAAAAAATTGTATATATTAGTATCTTTGATAAATGCTTGGCCTGTGATATGATAGGATTTTGTTTTCAATCCATATGCATTGAGTTGTGGCCACTTCTTCTGCAAATCATGTGCTTGCTCTGCTGCATCTGTGATGACTTTCCAGGGCCTTAAAGCTGCAAGCCCAGAGTCAAAGTGTCCTATATGCAGAGAGGTATGATTTTTGCACTATAAGAGTGCCATATATAATGACACAAAATTTACTAGTTCAGTTGTGCATCTTGACAGAAATGTGTTTGGTGTAGGCGGGCTGGTCAGCCTTTCTCTTTTAAGGATGGTATTTTCCCTGTCTGACTCACTCTAGATATCAATCACTAGAGATCCCCAACCACGACTACAATCGGAGTACCTCGCCGATTTTTAAATGGGGTCAATTCTTGCCGAGTTGGTTTGAAGAAGTTTTAACAAATTTATCCAACTATCAACTCTCTTCTTCTCCCTCTCTTAAGCCTGCTACTTTAATTTTAAGCAACTCTTGCTTGTATAAAGAACAATCCTTCCATGTGTCAGCCCCACGCACAAACTTTAGTTGTCAAATAAAATAGGAACAAATTCTTAACTTAAGAACCCAATACGACACCTCATTAGAGATACTCTTTGTTAGGCATCAGGTTTGGGACTTAGACCAACAAATGGGCCAAATGGAGAGTTGGCTACAGATTTTGCTTATGTGGATAATCTCTTAGAAGGATATGTATTTACATTAAGGAGAGGGGTAGCAAGTTGAGGGCATTCAATAACAGTTTGACTGGAATCTTCGGTGTTGAGCAGTGAGAGAAATATCTATTCTCTAAGGAGCTTTTGCTCTGGCGATACAGCGGTTTTTCCTTCTGCAATACATCTATTTTTTAATAAATAATGGTATTTCGATCTCTATTAAATTCGGGTTCCTATCACTCGTAGTTAATGTGCAAAGTCTCAGTTATCTTGTTTCCATAAGTATATCATTATATGATTATGACAGGCATTGTGGCCTATCTTGAATTTCATTGATGTAGCTGTTATGGAATTCGGGTAATGTCCTTTATCATGGACACAACATTATGTCATTTATCCTAGTTATCCTTTGGATCTTTACAACATAATTTTAGTTTGCTTTTGTTTTTAATCATCAAAACTTACCGTCATTTTTATTTTTATTTTTATGCAGGTCGGAGTTTATTCCAAGGCAGTCCGAATGTTAGAGCTCGATCTGCTTATGAAAAGAAGGTATTGTCCAGTACAAAATAACATTTCATAGCATTCATGTATGAACACTGTCATCATCATAGTTACTTTCAATATTTCCATAGCATTCATGTGTGTGCACATTGTCATCATCATAGTTACTTTCAATATTTCTCAGGTGCAAAGATTATTGGAAAGAAAGGCTAGCCAGGGAAAGAGTTGATCAATTGAAGCAGTCAAGGGAATTTTGGAATATGCAATCCACATATACAGTGGGATTGCTGTAGGTTTTGTTGTTATGATTTGTGCCGTTGAAACATTTTTGTAGGAGTGTAGCAAATGCCAAATAGAAAATGGTTTTTGATCAAAGAGAGAAACGGCAAATAAAAACGAGAACTTAGGGAAGTTAGTGGCACCCTCAACGGTCCATATTTGAGGTAGAGTTTGATTGTCCTATAGACAGTCAATTTTTTCTCTCTCTCGGATGTTATGCCTTATTGCTTAATTGTTATTCTTTTCATATTTAAACTTCTAAACTTTTATTTGAACAACTCTCGGAGATAAAGAGCTAGCAATTTGCTTGGATTAGCTTACCCAATTTACAAAATAACATTTTAAAATTCTATTAAGAGATATTATGGGGGGAAAATAATTACTTTAGTGACAAATATGTGGATAGTTACAATGAATTACACATGCCAAAATATGTTTGGATGAGATGCTACAAGTCTTCTTGAGTTTAACAACGATGATAGTCTATTCAAGCTTAATAAGGTCTTGAGTATGCATCAACATTAAAACTTTTGAGAGAACTATCCAAATGAGAGATCAATGGATAAACTCAAGGTCAACCTTTAAAGCAGATGGACGACCATCATGGCTCATAATAGCTCAATTTGACTAGCAAGGTCCTACCTCAATCAACACTATACTGGTTTGACCGTTCAATTCATGCCAAGTTACTCCAGCCATCCATTATTTCACTCAGCCATGTGCTACCTCAACACTAGTTTGATTGTTTAAGTCATGTCAGGCTAGCTCATCTCACCAAGTCTGGTCCTACCTCAACACTACTTAAATTTTAAGTCATGCTAGCTCACTTCACCTAGTGAGGTCCTACCTCAACACTAGTTTCACTGAATCAACAATATCGAGCTCACCCTCAACTAGGTTGCGTAGGTAACTTGCAGAGGGTCCCCCTTTCCAAGTGCCTCAAGACTTGCTAGGCAACACAATGAAGTAAGCTACACGTGCTCTGACTCCACATGTCATGTACGAACAACCATTGTCGCTGAAGCGCGTCCCAACTCCACACACACCTCTATACGAACAATATATATTAAAGAGGGGTAGACAACTCCATGCGCTACCGTACTTATACCATATGCCAAATGAGAAACTCTGGATCACAACTTAATAAGTCTTGGTTATCAAAGATAGTCTCACTAGGTTACCAAAGAGAGTCTCATTTGGATTCTCTCTATTGAAATTTTCTCAAGTTTTCTCAAGTTGAAAATTCTCTCCAACCATCAAACATGAGAGACTAAAATGAATTAACGCAATTTTCATATCCATGTTTGGATCCTAGTTCTAAGCCAAAGCATTTACACTATTAGCTTGTTTGGTTATATAGATTTTCTAAGCCAAATAATTCATTTATATTTTTCAAAAAAAATGGAATATGTTATTAAAAAATTTAATTAATTTTTTCCATCGTTAATTAGAAAAATTCGTAAAAAAATATTTTAGTTATTAATTATTTATAGTTGTATCTTGTAATTTTTTTTAGTTGTATTCAATATTTGTAGTTATTAATTATTTATAGTTGTCCTTTGTAAAAAAAAAAAAAACTCCCTCTTTGAAAAATTTCAAATACGTTTTCCTTTAATGTTTGAATTTGCATTTACAAAAATAAATGTGTTTAAATTTCAAGGTTGATGCTCATACGTGTTTGTATAAAAAAAGTCCATGTATATAAATTCACATATAATTTACTCAGCAAATGAACATTTTTTTTATAATAATTATAAGAATTTAGTGGTGTTTAGCTAACAGGTAGCTAGGCCTGAATGCTAATATTAAAAAGAAAGTCTCTCACTCTCACTCTCACCTGTTTGCTGCTGAGACAGAATGTCGTCGAATTTGTTGAGCTCATGCTTATGGCTCTCTCGCTTTCGTTCTTCTTCAAAGTATTTGTTTCACCTATACCGCACTCCTCTCAAAAACGCACCTACCTCATCCTCATCCTCATCCTCATCCTCATCCATTCTCTTCAACTCACACAGAACAACAAACAATTACCCTTGTTGCTCAATTCCTTTGGCTCTCGCTCTTTCTGTTGTTGGCTCACTCTCTCTTCAACCTCATTCCGATCCTTCCTTCTCCGATATTATGGATGATAGAGATGTGAGTTTCGGGGGCAAAGGTAGCACACAGTATGTTGTTAAAGGATCACAGAAAGAGTTTCCGCAAGAGCTGCTCCAGGAGTTGAAAATCATCTGTGAGGTGCAAAATCCTACCTTATCTCCATATCTCATCAATTGGTTCCAATTTTGAAAATTATTAACTTTGGTTTGTCATTGTCGGGAAGCTGCCCAGTCTTGTTAATTAGTTGCTAGTTGATGTTAAGAATACTTTTACTACTGAAATCAGAACTAAGTCTTGTTAAATGAGAAACTGTGTTGCACCTTTAGGTTTCACCTTGTGATTATCAGCCCCAATTCTTATAATATTCATATCTTCAGGATAACATATCCCTCGATTATGATGAGAGATATATCCATGGAAAACCACAAAACAGTTTTCACAAGGCTGTTAATATCCCAGATGTGATTGTTTATCCCAGGTGCGACAAGCTTTGAACCTTTGGCTGAAATTTTTGATTCATAATTCATCTGCTCATAGTTCCAAAATGATGTAGTTAATTAGTGTAACCCTTTTAGATTTCAACTTCATTGCATGTTGGTACTTGCATCATTTGAGTTTAAAAGGCTTAATTAAAATGTTGTTCTCCTTTACCATTTGAGTTTTCAAAATAAAACTTTTGAATTTACTCACTGCTATGCGGTGTGAACATGTTATTCGTGTTTCCCTTGTGGAGTTGTAATAGTACAGCTACTATAGTGAATATGCTAGTGTAATAGTTATAGTAGTTGTCAAATTGATTTTGTCTAGAATCTAGATATTTTGTTGGTAACCAGTAGCATGGTTCTGAACACCACTTTGTTAGTAATCTAGATGAATCAATGTTTGATCCCACTCACTGCTGTTTGAAATGGGAGAAGTATTTGTAGTTAATTTCTATGTTGAGATAAATTCTAGATTACACGGTCATTTGTATGCTTACAGAACAAAAAATTGATTCATCTCCATCAGTTCTCTGAATCCTGGAGAACCATAATTTTCATGTTTCCTTATCTTAACTTCTTTTGCACTCACATGTTTTATATCTAATATTTAACTTGTCAAGAATCGATAAAATGACTTCTTTCATGTGCATTGCAATATCAAATCATACACACACATATATTGTCTTTTATTTTTACGAACAAATACATCAAGTCCAACACACACACACACACCAAAAAAAGGTATCTAGAATAGACATGAATGAACGCAGGTTAGTAGGAGTGTTAAAATATTGCAGATATGTTGTTGTGGTAAAGTTAAAGCATCCGCCTGTATTTTTTTTTCCTGCATTATACTTCTTGTGTCATTTGCAGATCAGAAGAGGAGGTCTCAAAGATTGTCAAATCATGCAACAAACATAAGGTTTGAGTCCCTCCAACTCAGCTAATGTCAGTGAAGAATGAACATGTTTAAGCTCATTGTTTCACCTTCTTATCATCATATAGTATCGACATGTGGATCAGACAAATATATATCCTCATTGTACCTCTTGTAAACCTGCACTTTTTTTTTTGAAGGGTTGTAATCCTGCACTTTTCATCACAACATCTGTGGTCTATATTGTTCCATTTTAAACGTTATTTCTGATGTTTCCTTCATTCTTTAAATGTTCTGCTTTGGTAACTGTTTCCGGGATAGTTGATCGCAAATATCGAAAGTATAATTTCTCGTTTTTGGCTATCAACTTGATTTGACTGTAGTTTGCGTTTAAGTGTCAACTTGTGCAACGTTCATTCCACATTTTCTTACGGTTAGCTTCTATTAAGTCATCTGCAATAAGTCTATTTCAAATTTCTTTCCAGATTTTCTCATTTCTTTTAGTACTATCTACTTCTTTTAGTGTTAATTCACACGCTTTGGCCTTTTCCTAACTATTTAATTTTTCAATCAACAGTTATATGCATGGCATGTATTTGGTGCCCTTTTGTACAGAGTTTAATTTTTTGGTTTTGTTATAAATAAATTTTTGCTTGAAACACTTTTGTTGTGCCTTCTAAATTAAAATACTTTAAGTGATATGGTTTTTATCCGTGAATGTTAATCATTGTAAAGCCATTTACTGGTTCTCACTTGATTCATGTTTTACGGAAGCAGTTCATGTTCATTAAAACCCTATTATTTCGTAAAGAATTTTATTTTATGTTTTTATTTCACGTTTCACCAGATTAGAAAAGGTCAAAAAAGTTGTTTTTTTAATTGCATGAGGTAACTTTATATTATAAAGCAATGTTAATTTTGAGTGTAAGTCTATTCTAATTATAGTGTTATGGTCTATTCTGGTTTTAGAGAATGAGTTATCATGATTAATCTTCTATACATGTTTGAGGGGAAACATTACATCTCTTACTTGGTTTACGTTACATTAATTTTTTGGTAACAGATTCCTATTGTACCTTACGGAGGAGCTACATCAATCGAGGGTCACACTTTATCTCCCAATGGAGGGGTTTGTATTGACATGTCATCGATGAAAGTATGTACATGTTCTATTAGAATAATTTAGTTGTCGTTGCGTGTACCATTATGTAAAAAGTATATTTGTTTAGATTCATTTAATCATGCAGACTACAGTAAACTTGTGCATATAGGCACGGATTTGACATAACAGATAATTTTTACTTTAGCTGTTATACTTACACCGCCTACTGGTTCAATCTATAGAGAGTGAAAGCATTACATGTTGATGACATGGATGTGGTTGTTGATCCTGGGATTGGGTGGATGGAGCTTAATGAGTATTTGGAACCATATGGTTTATTTTTTCCACTTGATCCAGGTTAGTTGGATATTCCTGGGAATATCTCTGATTATTGATGAACAAAAGAGACGTGGAAATCAAGAAGAAAGCATTTATTTTTTTATTGTATGTTCCATGAAAACTGAAGCATTTACTTGTTACATGCAGGTCCTGGTGCAAGTATTGGAGGGATGTGTGCTACACGTTGCTCTGGTTCGTTAGCTGTGAGGTGGTTACTTTCCTTTTATATGTTTTCTTCATCTATTGCTGGCAATTACTGTCACCTGCTGGTTAAAATGTTTAAACTCTGCGGGTGTCAAATTGTCCGTGCTTACAAGGTCAAGTATTTGGTTGCTTGTGGCTTGTAAGTTAAGATTACTAAAATTGATTTGAATGTAAATCTATCACTTAATATATGTGGATTTTATAAAATCCCGTTAAAAAATCTACAGAACTATTTTATTATACTCGGCATGATGTTTCCCCCTTACTGATTTGTAGGTATGGAACTATGCGTGATAATGTCATCAGTCTCAAGGTTTGTTAATCCTAAATTTTGGTGATGCATTGGTGTGAGTGATGTACTTATTGCACTGAGTATGTTATACTTCTAGGTAGTTCTTGCCAATGGAGATATTGTGAAGACTGCATCTCGGGCTAGGAAGAGTGCTGCCGGGTTTGTTTCATTCCTTTCCTTTTATCTATTAATCAACTTCACTTCTAATTTTTTCACCTTCCATGTATGAATGCTACACAGCTTCTTTTGGTTATATTGCAAAACACTTCATAGAATCCCCCTTGGAACAATATAGAGTGACATGCTCTTCTTATTTTTCTTTAAATTGTATATTCTAGGTATGATCTGACCCGCTTGGTGATTGGGAGTGAAGGAACTCTTGGTGTCATAACAGAAGTAACACTGCGGCTTCAGAAAATTCCCCAGTTTTCAGTGGTACATAGGTTCTTTCTTTTTATTTTTCTGTGTATCCTTTTCTCTAAGTTTAATTTGATAAACTGAAATGGGTTATTATCATAAATTTATTAAATCTAAATGTTACATTCCCTTGTTATGTAATTTGATTTAAACTCATTAAAAACATTCTTGTTAATTTTGATCCTCGATATATATATCAATGCAAGCTGTATCATCTGAATTCCGAACTTGGATCGCGAAGTCAGTGTTTCCAGTTTCTGTCCTGGAAAAAATCTTTAAGCCAAGGTGCATGTGATGTGATTAGCATGGCTTGCAATATTCATGTTACTTTTTGCTTTTCACTCTGCGGGATATCTTAACATTGCTCTATTCCTTTCTACTGCTTAGTGTTGCAATTCTTCCTCCTCTTTTCACTTTATCTCAATATCACATTGGCAGTCTGAGCTAGAAAAAGCACATTGTATACACACCCTTCCATAATATCAGAAGGTCAATGTGCATTAAGCAGTGTACTTAGAGTTGGAAATTTAATCTATTGATACTGCTATTCGGCTAAATTAAATATCAAGTACTCGTTCACCTTTGGGAGAATGTTTATGCTTTCATTTCTTGTTTTCTCTTTTGATTACAAAACAATCACATTATTTTCAGTTTGTTTTCTGTTTTCAATGATTTGTACAGGAAACATTGTTAACAACTTTGTTTTAGTTTCTGTGACAGATTTGTAATTATAAGTGAAAACAAAAAATGTTTTCTCAAATTTAACGGGCCCTAAATTTCTAAATATGGGGTTATTTTCTGTATCAATTTGATTTTATGAGAGATCCTGGCAATTAATCCATTCATTATTGTATAAGCTTCATTTTCCTACTGAGTATCATCCGGTACTTGTCGGTTGTTTCGCAGAAAGTATTGGAATTAGAAAGCGGAGATTTAGAATTATAAAGTCTGTTTGTTTCAACATTCATGTCATATCATCATAGAAAATGGCTTCTGAACTACAGTTTTTTACCTTCACCGTCATGAGCTTTTATTTAGATGATGGTGCATGAGGAAATATGTCCATAGATAACTTATTGCATCTTTTTTCTTCCAGAATGCATTCAAAGCTATTGCAATATGTGCATGATGTGAGTTATTTGAATTCATATAGATTACCTAACTAATCAAAACACAGGTTGCAATGTGCAATTTCCCTTCTGTGAAGGATGCAGCAGACGTTGCTATTGCCACTATGAATTCTGGAATACAGGTAGAATTCTGATTTCAAATTTTCTTATTATATCATTCTTGATCCAATCATGATGTTTCTGTTTATGGTGACTAGGTGTCAAGGGTAGAGCTATTGGATGAAGTTCAAGTCAAAGCTATCAATATTGCTAATGGGAAGAATTTGCCTGAATCTCCAACTTTGATGTTTGAATTTATAGGAACAGGTGAGCATGGATATATGTAATTTGATTTACCTATATTAATCATTATTTCCCACATACATATGCGTTTTTCCCCATGGATCATAAAATTAGAGATAATTTATGTTGATGAACTCAATCTTTGAAGAGGGCAAAGGTAATAAAGGTTAGAACATGAAAATAAGAATTGTTCCGTTAGCTCTATCTCAATATTGGATACCGTGTGAATCTGTTATCTATTAGCTAAGATTCTCAGGATCTAATGATATAAGCTTCTCATGCAATAAACATACAAAATGTTAAACTGATATTGGTTATGGATAAAAAGATAAATAGAATACATATAAAAAATGAGGTGAAGGAAGAGGACATGAAGTGCTTAGTTAAACTCTTCTTCAACAATGAGTGCTTATGCCATTAATGCTTCAATTCAATAAGCTATTTGCTTTGGATATGCATGATGAAAAGATATGTGTTTTCAACGATCAACATTTGTCTCCACTGTAAAATTTAAGGTAAACGGAAACAGAAGATGGGATGAGTGTTAAGCTACACATAAGCTAAAACTAACTTAACGGCATATAATAATTTCTTTCAAATACTTAAGCAAATGTTTATGTCCTTTTCAATGAATGCGGCACATTTTCCTAAGTAATCGTAATACCTAGCGTACTGATAATCTGATAATGTATATTCTTCAGAGGCATATGCACGTGAACAAACGCAAATTGTTCGAAAAATTGTATCTGAGCACAATGGCTCAGATTTTGTATTTGCAGACGAGCCTGAAGCAAAAAAAGAACTGTGGAAGGTAGTGGTCCTTTATTATGGAAGCAAAATATCCATGCAAAATTAACAACATTAAGATTTTAAAGAGTGTCTCTCAAAGTCACTGTGTTGCCACCCAAATTCATAGTTTCGAGATTTACTGTAATTTACCTCACTATCATATAATGGGTATTATCATTTATTTCTACATTTAGGCCCATATCTTGTTCATATGCAGGTAAGGAAGGAAGCACTCTGGGCTTGCTTTGCTATGGAACCTAATATGGAGGCAATGATTTCGGTGAGTTAGATCTGAGATGTATATCTTAACTTCTATATTGTGATTTACATGTTTAGTTGATAGGATCAATTAAAGAATTTCATCTAATCCTCAAAGAAAATGGATTTTGTTCTGATTTAAAAGTCAATGCGTGTATTGTTGATAGGAAAAAGGAATAAGAAGAATGATTTGTTTTCTTTCTTAGAACCTATTTTTTGTACATCATCTTTTGCATTAGTAGTACCACCTTCCCTCTGTAAACATCTTCCTGCCCCAAGACCAAAAGAAAAGAATACCTGTGATTAAGACTTGAAATAGAATCATTTGAAGCAACATAAATTTGGTTTCATTCGGGTAGTTTCTCTAAGATTTTCTTTTGGTGGTGTTTTTACTTCTGCAGGATGTATGTGTTCCTCTATCTCATCTAGCCGATATAATTTCAAAGTCTAAAAAGGAGCTGGATGCATCGCCACTGGTTTGGTATGTCTGATCAGGGTTATTTTAATATGGATGTTGAACAGTTGAATTCAGTTGTGTTATTTAGTTTTTTTTTCCAACAATGACGGATAATCAACCAGACTGATGCCAATGCATGTTGCTATTGTTGTTTCTTGGCAGCACAGTGATTGCCCATGCTGGTGATGGTAATTTCCATACGGTAATTCTATTTGATCCCACAAAAGAAGAACAACGGCGGGAAGCAGAGAGACTCAACCATTTTATGGTTCACGCTGCCTTGTCATTGGAAGGTATTTAATAATTTGCCTGTTAGTGTAATATTTCAGATGCCTCTAGCATTCATTGTTTCTTTTTGAAATCCTTCATAATGACATTGATAAAGCAGTTACAATTTTGGAATTTGGTTTATTTTGCTTCTAAACAGGAACCTGTACCGGCGAGCATGGTGTTGGCACCGGAAAAATGAAGGTACTGAACTAGAATCTATGTTTCTTAAAAGCTCTACACATGATGTTGTTTACTCGTGGAACTTTCCAACTTTACATAATTCAACAAATCTTATAAAATATGGACATAGTATGCTGTATGTTAGCTTCTAAAAGAATAAGCCTTTGCAGTAATGTGGCTAAACAGTGGAAACAAAAATAATAAATTATTTCTACTATGCTTTCATGAAATGGTTTAAGCAAGACGCAGTTATGAATTGATTTCTACTATGCTAATCCACCCTTTGTTTCACAATCGGTTGTTATTATGAATCGTAGTTTTCATGCTAAATTGGCAAGAGACAATTATGTTTTGATGCTCCATGCTGTTTTTTTTTTTTTAAATTTCCCAATGGGCTATGCCTTACCTTAGACTTGTGAGTTTTATCTTTAAAATAATAAAATTTTCATCCCTTGGGATTTTTTTTCCAGTATCTTGAAGAAGAACTAGGAGTGGAAGCATTGAAGACAATGAAAAAAATAAAATCAGTCCTAGATCCTAACAATATCATGAATCCAGGAAAGCTCATCCCTCCCCATGTTTGTTTGTAAAAGTACCCCTTGCTCCAATAGGCAAATGTGCAATGCAATCTCCTCAAATTTACAAATTAATGAATGCCTTGCAGTTTCTAGCATTAGGTGATGTCTAACGGATCAGTTTCTTACTATACAATAAGGATATTGTGCACCCATTTCACAGTTTCTCCCCCTCTCCTGGGTCCAAGAAAGTCTATGTCAAGAAATGTTAATGTAATGGATAGTCCTGTAACAGTATTTTTCATGTTGTCATTTTACCCCCTTTTCATTTACCTTTTAAATATTAGTATTACTCTACTTAGGGTAAGTCAACAATAGAACACATTATCAATCTTGCACCATTTTAAGTTGTCAATTGTCGTATACTTTGAATAGGATTGTGAGACAAAATAAAACAGTAAGATTCTGTACACAAGTACTGGTCTTAAATTATACACAGTGGCATGTCAACCGGTGTACTAAGTTTAATTTTGTTTAATCTTAGCTTAATTTTGATACACCTGTGAAAAGTATTACACTGTCAACATATCACAATCATTTATGTGTGGCTTAAAAAATTATTGTTACTGTTGAAGTCAAACGTTTTGAATGATTTAACGATTATGATTAATTGGTAATGTAAAATAAATTACACTATTTTCTTACTATTTATTTATTTGTTTATAAAACTTATAAGATCAAGCACGGATTAATATTCGGCAAGTGGCATTTTCAAATTGCAAAAGCTTCTGCTAGATCTTGATGAAAACGACAAGTGCATATTGAAATGAAGTCATATCTTTGCATTTACACAATTGGATAGATTTGGATATGCTTCAGCCTACAAGAAAGATGTGCTAAGTATACCATTTCGAACCGCAACTTGGTTGAGGCTGATCTTATGAATGGTGCTTCTTAGATGATTAGATCTGCATGTATCTCTCATTTGCAATGCAGGAGCTGAGTGAGATCAATATGAACTGTTAGAGGATATATCATTGCATCACAGTGACACAGCTTCATGGCTATCTCAAAGTAAGGATATGTTTGGTGGGTGATATTAAGACCACCACACAATTTATGCAGCCAACACCCATCTTATTTAATTTTTTTTTTCTTTCTAAAAATCTCAAGCTATGTATAGCACCGTTGGTTTAAAAAAAATCTTATTTTTACTTTCAATTGCAAAAATACTTTCAAATTTTTCACTTTGTTTCCTGTTTTCAAATGAAATTTATACAAAAAGCAATAAGAAAAAGTTTTCATTTTTTGTACAATTCTCTATAATAGAAAAGTGGACAAATTAAAGTTTGATTTTGCAATGAAATGTGAAAACAAAAACAAAAATGAAAAACATTATCTCATTCTGATTAGTCCTTAAACCAAAATAGAGTCCAATTGGGTTTGTCGCATGTCGCAGTCACATACTTTTTATAAAAAGAACCATAGTTAGATACATCTCCTTGGTGCCCCTATTCAGATGCACTAACTATATAAAATTATAAACTTTTTATCAGCAAGAGATCACGTTCAGTAGCATTTCGCGGCGGACTAAAGGGTCTTTCTTATTGTTAAATATCATCCACTATGAATTTCCTTCTATTTGAGTGCTTAAGTAACTTTTTATTTTTTAGGGGAGTGCTCAAGTAACTTAATATACATTCTTCATTTATATTTTTTATAATGTTAGTGCTTAATAAAAATATAGTTTTTGTTCATGCACACATAGACATAGTTCAGTTGATATAATCGTCATATATAAACGTCGAAGTTCAAACTTAGAATTTCTCATTCATTTACCTTAAAAATTGAATTCAATCCCATAATCTATTTTACAAAAACAAGTAATTTCTCTAGCCAAACAATTTAAAAAGTTTATTAGCTGGCTCTCACCAATGATGATATTACATATTTTCACTCTTCGACAATATCCATTCATTTTTTAAAACAAATTGACCTAGAAGGCATAGCTAAAAGTGAAGAAAGTGACTCATTCTAGATGTTTTTATTTTATGGTGGTAATTTTCTTACATTACCATTCCAAAACCAACACGTGCTCCTTATACTTTTCAAACTTGATCCATAAGTGATAGAAAGACAAAGCATATTTATATCCTTAAGAGAACAAGACAAAATAGGGAGCAACCCTCCTTTTGTTCAAGTTGTGGATGCATGCAATTAAACTATTCCTATTGGGGCTTAGAAAATAACCTATTGACCAATAGAATGGGTGACCCGTGATGTGGGGAGAGTCTATGGATTCTGTTTGTCTCGTTTATACTTTCTAGTTGGTCTACAAAAGATATTGATAAGGATGAATTAGAAATAGCAAGTCAAAACAAAAATTGGTTCTAAACCTAAGAGATTCTCGAATCTCAAGGGACTTCTTTCTCCTTTCATATTGAGTCAATTTTACACATCCAATTTGCATAACGAGTTGATTAATAGCAATACACTAATACTATTCATATTCACATGTACTATTCACTATAGTAAACAGTGTATTGATCAAGAAATATGATTGGTGGTTCTTATTTTTTTCCAAATCAACTCTTTCCACCAAAAAATTATTACGCCATATACAATTAAAGGTATGAATGAGAATATAATAACTAATATTATCTTCAACTCTTTCTATCAAAAAAAAAAAAACTCACCTTATTACGGTGTTTATTCTCAAAATGGCGAAATAGTGTTGCTATGGCACTCCTCTTAGTTTAACAAATGAAGGAACCTCTAAAATTTCAACAGCCTGATCCCAAAATACTTCAAAGTTTTGTCAAAATATTTGAGCAAAAGTTTTATATAACAAGATATTGAATTATGATGATATAAAACTTTTTCCTTTCATCAAAAAAAGTTTCTTGTTCCAAAAATATAATAATTAACTTCACTTAAAAGGGAGGAAGCAATGTTTTGACATATTAGGAGCACATTTCTCTTCAAACTAGTTTATTTTTGCCTGTTGATTGTAATGGAGTCTCGACTCCTAGAATGATCACGTTGTAGTTTTCTCTTCAAATTAGTTAGATCAGATTACCATAAAAAAAATGCAACGTAAAACATGAAAAATAAATTATTGTTTCACACGACAAAGATAATAAAGTAAGATTAAACCAATATAAAACCATATCCTATTGTACATTTTTTTTAGAGGATATCTTATTAGTACAAGTTCAAACAAAAAATATTTCTACTTTTTAGACATGACAGTATTAATTTGTAGTGCCTTTTATGTATGCCACTAAAATTTTAAACACCAGCAATATGACCTTAAGATATACTTAATCTATTATTAAATGAACTCATCTAATCACCCGGATAAGCCATTATCATGGCTACTTATCTTGGCACTAACACTAGTAGTTGAAATAGTACACCATAAAAATGAAACAACCTACATGGATCCAACTCTAAATTCCAAAGCACCAATCACCATTCCTTTTAGTGTGATATCTGATCTAACTAGTTATAATTATTATCTATTAATTGGTCGGATCTCCACAATCCTCTCACAAATTTTATTAACAATTTACTACCTTTTTGTTTGTATTCCTTTTTTTTTTTAGATTATGAACAAGAAAATATATATATAAAGGTTTGTATTCCCTTTAATGATGAAGGATCAAGTAATAAAAGTTGGAGATAAGGGGCCTCTTTGGATTGACTTATTTTTTACTTTATGTAAATAAATTAACTTTTATGTATCATTCATAAACTTTTTAAAGTGGTTTATTAAAAAACGTCTTATGAAGATTCAACTTTTGTTAGTGAAAACTTATGACCTAACATAAAAGCTTATTTATTTGGATAAGTTATTTTTCTTAAGTTAAAAAATATATCAATCCAAATGAATCCCAAATCAAGGACAGTGGACTCAAAAGTTGAGACAACCGTCATTAGGGCGTAAGCCAAAGCCTATTGTCCCTAGCCAAATGTTTGGAGGATGAAGAAAGAAAAAAAAGAGAAGTACCAACATTACAATCGTAATGGCCTTAATCTTAATCTTGGAGTCGTGGAAAGAAGTCACAATGATAGAGTTTCCAATCTCAAGTCTTGATTGTTGCTATGCTTTTCTAGATCCTCTAATTTTATCTTAATGCTTTTATAAATAAATTATGAATATGACTGTTTCAACTTGGCTAATCAAGATAATTGATATAAGTATTACAAGATCAAATTACAACCCTTTGGTTATAATCAAACTTTTTTAAATGAATTGAATAATTATAACATTAATTTTCATAGAAAAGAGCTCTTGAGATTGAAAATTCTATCGTACGAGGAAAATCTACAATCTTTAGATTTTTTTATTTATTATATTGTTAAAATCTTTTCTTGTTTTCCAAAAATTAACGCAAATCTAAAAATTCAAACCTTTGACTAGTAAATTTAGAGAATTAAATCGATATTCAACGTTAGTCTCTTGGATTCAATACTCTGTCTCTTATACTATGATGATATACCCGTGCATTTGTGTGTGTATCATCAAGTACAAAATGTGCAAGAATATGACATGAAAAAGAAGGTGTAATACAAGACCATAAAAACTCCCCAATAGAAAAATTAAAATAAAAAGATTTTCGATGAACGCCAATATGACAACAACCAACACCCCCGCAAGCAAGAAGAATTAAAAACACATGCAACTTCAACACTGGGCATGTTAGAAAACGTAAAAAAATCTTCTTGATAAATTATCATTGATAAATTAGTGGATAATCGAAACTAGGCGACTTAGCTCTAAATCACTACCAAAATTGAATTTTGACCTTTGAACAATATAATATTGCGCTCCTTCAATAACAACCATGTACTCACAAATCAAATATTGTTCATATGCATTGTTTGGCAAAACACAACAAGTGCCTAACCATTTCAAATTTGCAAACCAAATATTGGCGAAAACTGCACAATTAAAGAAAAGATGATTCAAGACTTTGATCCACATCCCTAAAAAAACTTTGTTTGACCCACATCCTCCCAAGCAAGCGAAATCACCAATATTAAAAACTTCATGGGTAGTCAAATTATCCTCGGTAGGTAGCCTATTATTCCCAATTCTCCATGCGCATAAACATACCTTACGAGAGACTTTCTTGTTCCAAGTTATATTTTGAATTACTTGATCACTTTCCGACTCATTATGACACAAGACTTGATACACACCCTTCATTGAATACCGATTGTTTTTCAAAGATGTCAATATCAAGAATCACAAGCATTTCCCTGCAATGAAATGTTGATATATTATTTAATTTTTTAAAAGTGATTTTTTCAAAGGGATTAGTTAAAAAGTCAATAAATTAGTAAAATAATTGTACTAGACTGTTTTTATTCTTCTATAGAATATTAATTATTGGAGAAAAACTTGCCTAGGATCGAACACAGCAGGTGGACTTTAGAAACAACAAATAAGAACATGACATGTCATTATTATTTCTTTTAGAAAAATTAATTAATATGAAAAATGGAACCCATTATCGTTCTTGTCCATCGTGTTACATATCATGTATTGAGTTTCCATTAATTACACAGTAGAAGTCATCTTCTTGTTTCTAACAATTTATCTCCAATATGAATATATTGAGTTATTATGTCCAATATGATTCTAAACAATATGAATATAAACCGTGTTATTTAACCCCCTCGTGGGCGATGATTTCGATTCTGCAACCTGCATTATTTTACAGGACATTCAATTTTATGTGTGGCTGAACCACAATTCTATAGTGGTGGTTGCTCGATATTCATTGGACGAAATCACGGAGACTCCGACTTAATGACCATGGTGGTCGTGTTCTTCTGTGGGAGAAGGAAAAATTTCAATGAAAAATAAGGAAGACAACCTGACTTGTTTTTCAAATTTTAATTACTTTTTATTTATTGTTTTTCAAATTTTAATTACTTTTTATTTATTTAATGTGTTGTAATCATTTTATTGGATGTGTGCAAAAATGAGGTGTTAGGTGCGCTTTCATGTAAGTATTTTCTCTAAATCATTGTTATAAATGTAGTGGAAAATTCGTTAGTGCATTTTGAGATCGCTGACCTGCACCCAAGTATATGCTTACACATGCTTAAAGAGGAATCACACAAGGATACAATAGAAACCTCTATATATGAAAATGCCCAAATAGTTTTTTTATCAACAAAATGAAACAGCAAATGCATATTCACTAATGCAATAATGGTTTGAAAATGAAGCAAACAATATTAGTTTAAGAGTGAGAAAGAGAGAAATCAATTTAATGTAACAACTCTAATAGATCATTGATCATATTTCTTTCACTTTTTTACAAGATTATGGGCCCGTTTGGATTAACTTATTTTAGAGCTTATATAAAACAGTTTATGCAAATAAATAAGTTTTTATGTACTATTTAT
>Ga0315914_1001653_pt1 | contig 33722 bp, 20 predicted proteins | sample MpolenodulesMG_FD_203920 | JGI IMG/M metagenome (GOLD analysis project Ga0315914, IMG submission 203920) | Medicago polymorpha root nodule microbial communities from Los Angeles, California, United States - elongated nodules | ecosystem: Host-associated > Plants > Roots > Nodule | place: USA...
TTATATCTATTAAGGACGAAAAACAAAATAAATTTTTTTGTGAGGATGAAAACATTCAGTTTAATTTTATAGGAACTAAAATCAAAATTCGTTATATTTATAGGGACGAAAAACTTATTTAACCTTTTTTTTATTACAGATAGGGCTTAGACGCACTCTTTAAGTAAATATATTTTTGAGATATTTTAGACAATTAGTATAAAAAATGGAAGTCATCTTTAATTTAAAATGTAATATTAATTATATTTTTCCCAAATGTATCGTGAAATTAATATTATTGAATGAAATGTCTTTTTTCTTTGTTTCTAGAAAAAAAATCGTGTAAAGTTACCAAACATTTTTAAAAAAAAATTAGGTAATTAATATTATGTGATATATTTTGAGGCGATAATATTACATGTTATTCTAGAAACATCAAAAAATTGTTTTATTTTATAGGATAAAATTTAGGTGCATTTTACTAGGTCCGTTTCATAGGACAAAAAACTGTTTTATTCCACGGTAACATTATACTTCTTTTTTTTAAAATTCTTTTAATTTTTCTTTCTCATAAAAATAATTTAATAAAGTAATTCATAATTTATCTTTTCCATGAAAAATTAAAAATATTTCTTTTTTTTTTGGTCAAAAAAACATTTCTTGATTCTTGTGCAATTTGTTAAAGTGATTTTGAAACGGTGAAAATACTTGATAATGTTTTTTGACCAATTAATTAAATTAATTTGAAAATATTATTATTATTATTCTTAAATTGTAGTCTTTACTTAATACGTGTGAAATTAACAATTGTGTCATTCATTACGCAAGAAATAGTTGTATATTTATATATGCGTTGAGGTGCCATGTTTTCCGTGTATGTTGTATGAGGTGAAAAAGATTTGCATTGCAAAATAAGCTTCAAATTTTCAATTTCATTCGTTTCAGCTCCACTCCTCGGAGCTGAACCGAACTTCACCATTAACATTGACATAACAACGTCAAAATTGTCTATTTTTCTTAGTTGAGTTTCACTGTAACAGCCACCCACACAAAAAATGGAGCAGAACAACAACAACAACATCAACAACGATAACAATGAAAACAAAAATGGGGGTGGTGAAATCAACAATGTTTCTTATTCAAAAGAAGGAAACTTTTTTGATTTTTCACCAAAAAGAAGCATAGCTGAGAGAAGGGGTTTCAATAAAATCAACACAGGACTTGTTCGTTTTGGTGCAACAACGCCTTTGGTTTCTCCAGCAACTCGATCACCATGGCTCACAATACCACCTGGGATTAGTCCCACTGCATTGCTTGAATCCCCCGTCATGCTTCCTAATGCTCAGGTATAGCTATGACCACACATCTCATTTTCATTTTTTCAATCTTAGACTAGTGAATTAATCATCATTTTTATCATTGAAATTGTACACATTAGTTAAAGTAGTCGCTCAAATTTACGAAATTGTAATTTAGCTCTTGAAGTTAAAGGTCGTCAATCAATTCATTTCCAATGTCATTTAAAAATATATGTTGAGTTGGCATGTTGTTTTGGTTGTATTGAACTAATATATGTTTCTAGAAATTTCATTGATCTCTATTTTGCTATCAAAATTTACCCAGTCATTTCGTAACTAAAGATATCAAATTGTCTCACATAATTTCGATGATCGAAATTTAAAAAGATGTTTTTTTCTCTTCAATATTTGATTTTTATGTGTGTAGTGGTCGGCTAATTTGGTTTTTCAAATTTATGAAATTGTAAATTTGTAGTTGAGGTTGAAGGCCATCAATCAATTAATTCCCCATCGAACAATATATGCTAAGTTAGCACGTTGTTTAGCTTATGTTGTGTTGAAATATGCTTAAAATTTTTTCGTTATCTCTATTTTGCAATCCAAATTTATTAGAATTGATTGAATTGATTCGACTATATTGATTGAACAACATTAATTTTAATGAAAAATTTGTTATTTCATAAATATTGAGACCAAATATCCCAATTGTTACAATTTTGATAATCTAAATGGAGATTCACTCATTCATTTCAATATTTGTTTTTTATGTGTTTTAGGTCATGCCATCTCCCACCACCGGGAGTTTCACCATGCTTCCACCTCTCACTGATGAAGGATCAATGATCACTTCAATCAAACATAAACAAGTGGATGTGCCTACTGCCTCTGATTTTACCGCCTCTTTCAATTTCAAGAATCAAGACAATTTTGATGTTGATTCTTTATCTCCCTATTTTGCTTCTCTAAACCAGGTGCCCTTATATATTTTAATTGTTATTAAAAAAAAAACAAAGGGTTGTATTGTGTTTTTTACTTTTTATCATGGGTATGTCAATATTTTTTTGTATCGAACTGTTAATGCTTGGTGTTATTGCATCAATTATATGTTATGTGTTGTTAACCGCAGATTGCTGAAAATTGCAATTTGTTCAAATTGCAATATGTTATCTGTAGTTGTTATTTGACAATCATTTGTACTAAATAGCATATCGAACAACAATAGTTTTTTTCTTCTTCAAATTGCGCTATGCAATAGTAGGATTATAGCTACTAGTTGAAAACACACTACAATAGTTGAGTCTATGTTTGGTTCCTCAACCAGGCACCCCATTAGGATTAGGACTGTAACGGTTCGGTTTTGATCGGTTTTTAATCTAAAAATGTTCGAACCGATGAAATCTTCATCGGTTTGGTTTGGTTTGATTCTCACTCTTTTTAAAAAATAAACCGAACCAAACTAATTGGTTTGAATCGGTTAGGTTGGTCGGTTTATTTGAAAATACAATTAAAAATATTCATATTCTCACAAATTTGTATTTCATGCATAAAACATACCTCATACTAAAATATTTCATGGAACTTCGTATTTCATAGTTTATTTTTTCATATTCTCTATTTTTCAAACAACTTTTTAGAACTAACCTTACTCAATATTTAAAAGGAATATTAAACGAGCATAGAAAAATATATATTTTCAAAAGTTTGAAGGTATAAACATGATAAAACTAACCAACGTATGGACGATATCAGCGGTGATGAGGAATGTTGGGTTAGGTCATAGGTGTGGTTGATGGCTAGAGTTTCTTTTTTAGTAGAAATAAAATAGAGTCTATGTGATGAGATGAGATGATGATGAGAGAAAGTGAATGGATTAAGAGTATTTTATGCTAGACTTTAATTTTGGGCCTAATCACAAGTGTGTGTGAGGACGAATAATATTCGTAAAATATGGAGTGGGGTTAACATCAGTTCGGTTAATCGGTTTCTTGGATCTCAAAATGAAAAACTGAGAACCGAACTAAACAAGGTCGGTTTAGATTGGTTCGATTTTGAACCGAACCAGACAAGGTCAGATACATTTTTTGTTTGGTTTGGTCTAGACTTTCGTTTTCGTCGGTTTTGTCGGAACCACTTGCACCCCTACCCATAATCACATGTTTGGATCTACCAAAGAAAATAATCACATGTTTGGATTACCCGATATTAGTTATTTTTGGCTTCCAAAACTAAAATTCATTCCAACCCTAAATCAATTCTACCCAAAAGCTTAAATTTCTAACTTTTTCGGTAACATGAAATCAAGTCTCATATTTTTTTAAAAGTAGCATACACATACAATCAAAAGCTTGACCCAAACTATCCATACAAGTAGTATGCAAATAATTTTATATTCATTTACTTTTGACATAGATCAATTCAATCAAAATCAATTTTTGTCACCACATAACCAAACAAAGTTTGTGAAGAATAGGGAGCACACTTTTGTGACTGTGTAATTTAAGCGTTTTTGACGTAGATGATAACCGTTAAGATTTATAAGCATAGTTATTGAACAACAGAAGTAGCCAGCCATAAACTTTAAACATTTAAACATGAAGATAATACCAAATTTAAACAAATATCCCATTCAGTCCTATAAGCTATATTTTTATCATACACTGTCCAAGATATGAAAGCTTTTTAACTAAGTGACATTTTGGTTACCTTGAATTCACCAGGTTTCTAGTAATCACCACATGATGAATGGAGGACATGGAGACAGCCAAATGCTTGTTCAAGATCAACAACTGTTAGATTTTTCATTCCCAGAAGATTTTTCAAATGACTATTTAGCTAGCGATGAAAGCATTCTGCTTGAAAATTCAATTCACAGCGAGGATATCGGACAACATCATGTCCTAGAAGCAGAACAGAAAGAGATGTCTAATGCAGCAGGAGCAAAGACCTTACAGGATGGTTATAATTGGAGGAAATATGGCCAAAAACAAGTAAAAGGTAGTGAATATCCAAGAAGCTACTACAAATGTAATCAGTCTAATTGTCAGGTCAGGAAAAAGGTGGAAAGATCACATGATGGCCACATAAGAGAAATTATTTACAAGGGTAATCATAACCATGCAAAACCACGTTCAAGCCGTCGAGGATCAGTACCTTCTAGTGATGAAATGTCAGAAAATGCTGAAGCCAATGAAACATGGGGAAACATTCAGTCACGAGGAAAAGATGCAAAGCACAATCCGGAATGGAAGCCTGATGGTCAAGAAAGAACATCCCGACCTTCTGATGTGGCCGAGCTTTCGGATCCTATGAAGAGACCTAGATCTCAAGGTATGTTTGAATCAGTCGACGCTCCGGAGCATTCTTCCGCACTTGCTAATCATGATGGTGATAAAGATGGAGCCACTCAAGCAGTCTTATCACCTGAAAGCAATTCCAAAGATTCCGACTCAGAATCGAAAAGAAGGTATTGTATTTTATCTGATACTGTCTTCATGTTAGCATTGGCAATACAAATAGAAAGACAATCTATATATATTGTTGGTTTAATTTTCTGTTGCAGGAAGAAGGAGAGCTACCCGGTTGAAACAATGATGCCTCGGAGGGCTGTTCGTGCGCCACGAGTGATAGTCCAAAGTGAGAGTGACATCGATGTACTTGATGATGGTTATCGCTGGCGAAAGTATGGACAGAAGGTTGTCAAAGGGAATCCAAATCCAAGGTAGTCATATTGCTTTTTCTTTATTCATCTGCAGGTCTGTTTAGGAGGAAATACTTTCAATGTAGTGAAATTTGAACAAATTGTTATTGTTTGTGAGATGATAATTAGTACAAAATGTTTTCAAATAGTGTGTATAGCGGTATTATAGCACTGCTGGCTGCTGCATAGCAGAATTTTGAACAAACTTCAGTTTTTTGCAGTCTCGATGGACAACATTGAAAGCAATGCTTATAATTGTATCAAGATATTACGATATAGTATTCATGCTTTTTTAACTTGAGCTAATAAGCTAGTATGCGTATGACATTTTCTTGTCCATCTCTTCTAGGAGCTACTACAAATGCACAAGTGCTGGATGTACCGTAAGGAAACATGTGGAAAGGGCTTCACACAATCTTAAGTATGTTCTTACAACTTATGAGGGAAAACATAACCATGAAGTTCCTGCTGCTAGAAATAACAATCATGCAAGCTCAAGTGCTAATGTGTTACACAGGAGAGCCGTTATCCCAAGTTCTGAAACTCGTCGAACTCTTCCATCTCATTTTGTTAGTAAACCTGATTTTACCAATGATTTCCTAGGGTCAAGTTTGATGGGAAGTTTCAGTAATGATATGAAGTTTGGAGCTAACTCCTCATCTCAAATGAATTACTCTTCTTTGAATAACATCATACCTTATGGCGCCTACGGAGCGATCCCTGACCATGTTGCTGTTCCTCAAACAGGACCTATTGCTTCAATGTTTCCTGAATTTCAAATGCCACCACCGCTGAATCTTCCCTCGTCTGGAAATTATTCTCTAGCTGGAAGTAATTTTAACTATGAGAAACCTATGAGTTCTATCCAGTCTTACCTTTCAGGGAAGCAGTTGAGGGATATGGATACAGGATTCTTAAAGGGCAAACAGGCGCTGAATGAAGAATCTTCATATGCTGCATGTGCACCCTCTCTTGATCATGCAAGTACCTCACACACTGCACCAGAATTTTCATATGCTGCATGTGCACCCTCTCTTGATCAAGCAAGTACCTCACACACTCCACCATCACCATCACAAGCCATTTATCAAAGTGTCATGCAAAATTTCCCTTCATAATTTCATTTTTACAGCTATTAGCAAAACAGGTTTTATTGGTTTTCGTAGTTTTGGAAGGTCTTTAGCCAATCATTATCATTTTAAGTTTTCTAGATACTCATTGAAACAAACTCTAGTGTCTTTATACAAATTCCATACCAACATTTTGTTACTAGTTCTTGGTATGGTAGGTTAATCACTTTTGTCATATCATTGTTGTTGTTTAAAATGCCTTGTGTATTTACTGAAACAATAGAACAAAGTATGGTGTTCTTCGCATACCAGTACTTGTAACTAGTTATTGGTAGGTGATTCTGTTACATTAATAAAATCTATATTATTGTACTCCAATTCCATGGAATGGTTATATATTTCTCATTAGTGGCGGAGGATGATTATTACAAAGCCTGGGCAAAAAAAATTTGCAACACATTTATAGGTGTTTACATAAGAACTTGCAAGCAAATATTAAAAAGTTCTAAAGAAATTTCCCAATTTTTACAGGTTTATATTAGAAATTCAAAGGAATTTACATAAGAAATTGCAAAAATTTTGGGCCAGAGCCCAGACGAGTGCCCGGCGGTGAAGCCGCCAATGTTTCTCATGAAGCATGATACCTATTTATACAGGCATGCCTCAATATGAGATTTTTAGTGTCATGGACGAAATAAAATAAGGTTGCCCTCGTAATCATTACTCTTCCTTTTTAAAACGAGTCACTTTAGCAAAAAAATAAATTGTTTTAAAATTAATGTCATTCTCACTTTTTAATGTGTATTAATTTTTTTTATTCTAATAGTACCCCTTAATTATTACTATGCACACTACTTCTAAAATATCATATTCAACTTTTCAATTTATGATGATGTAAAATACACTAGTAGTTAACAAGTCTATTTTAGTGAAACCAAAACACACAAACTCACAAACTCTTTTAATTTTGAGTTGTGTTATTTGAACATTCATTTATATGACAATTTTTTAAACAACCAAAATTTTACAAAGAATACGAGGAATTGACACAAAAATCAAAGCAATAGAAAAAGAAAATAAAAACATAATATAAGTATGATATGGTAGCCACTCCAAAGAACGATTCACCAACAATAACATTTCGTAGCCATTGAGGATGGATTGTGAGGTCCACTTAAGGCAAGTTAAGAGAACAAAAATAAAGTTCTTTGCATTAGAGTGGAAAGAGATGAAAACAAATTTAAATTCTTGACACTTTATGGACCTGGAATAAAAAGTTAAGAACCTAACTTTTATTCTAGCATCAGGGAAGCTCTAAGCTCCATAGATTAGATTTGAAAGCAACTAGGAATATTATCAAAACATTGAATAAAGATGGAATACGGGTGCTTTAAACTTGATAAGTTGAAATTTAAAAGCAACTCGGAATATTAGTCATTCAATCTTCATAAAACCATTGAATAAAGAGATGTTGAACACATTCAGTATGACTTGCAACTTTAATATCCGTCCGATTATGTATGGTTGACCATACATGAGAAATGACAAGAGAATAAGAGATGGTTACTATACTCAATATCACTTGAACAAACATTTCGCCTCTTCTAGCCAAAGCACCTCCAGCTGCTAGTCTCCCTTGAAGTAATCTCCAAACAATAACCTTGGCCTTAGATAGAACATCAACATTTCACACCTTTTCCAAAGCCTTTAACCAGATCACTAGATTGAACAATTATAAGTGACACCAAGTGTATATAACAAGAACCAATTGAGAACCTCTCCACATTGTTCAACAACCAAATCCACTCATCACTACCAATAGCTTTAATTCATTGACAACTTCTTCCAATGCAAACAACGACGCCCTCCACCACCAACTCCATACTCAACACTAACCCAACTACTCGTATTCGCCACTCCACCTAGACACTTATGCAAAACTTCTCATAGTAGGTTTAACACCCCATAAAATCTCCCAATTGGGTTGACCCATCAATTATCCGCAAATTGTAAAATAAGGAGACAGAGTTTTTATGACATACCCCTTCAAAGAGCCACCTTCGACCACCTTCGCTACCACCACCTTTTCTACCTACTTCTCAGGTAGGGATTGCATATAATGATATATATGATATTTAGGAAATCCATGTTCGTACATTATATATCTAAGAGGGAAAGAAATGGAGGATCACTCAAAATGCTTAATGGCTAAATTTCTCCAGAATAGAGATTCAGATTATATAAAATCCAGAAATATATCATCAATAACATCCGTATGTCTAGATTGTATCACTGCCTAGTAGCTAGTGGTTATCCTTCTGAACTAATTTTAGTATAAAAACCAAATGCAGGGCAAAAGTTGCATTATTACACATTCATCATAAAACCAACAAATTTGGCCTGTGGCCTTGTGGGTCACAATCCTCTAAGGTTACACAGTCAGTTACACTGGTGACCGTTACATTTGGACAATCCAGATTTCAATATATGCTTTCAAAAACTAAAATACTGAACTTAACCGCCACTGATTTGGCTGACTGCGCAGCTACAAAAGGCACATAACCAAAGCCCAACCGAAAACCAACCTTAAAATTTAATTCAAGACATCAGCATAGAAATTTTACCAAACCTCATTGCCCCGGATTTAATAATGACAATCGTTGAGCGTATGTTCAGTTTGCCGTTTGAACCTCTGAACACACATTCAGTTGTGTTGTTGCGTGTTTATATAGGCGTGAAAAACTTGCCTCGGTTTTGAGCTAATGCGAAAAAATTGCCGCAAAACCAAACATACCAAAAATAAACTAAACCAACAACACAAGCCAGCTTATGATCAAAGGATTAAACAACTTATTTGATCACAGGACAACAAATCAGAAATCAGAGCACAAAACAGAACAACATATAGTAGTAACTAGTAGCACCATCATATTAACTGCCATCAAGGGAACAATATATTACATTCAAGGCTTTAAGAAGGGCCAAATCAATAACAGCACAACTGAATCCAATTCCCATCAAAAACCCTTTTCAGCACCACTTCATACACAGCATCATAACAACATTCATATCCAAAATGCATCATTTTGACATTAAAAAGAAGCATAAAAGTACCTAAGCATACCCATTTGACAGATTATTCAATAAACCTCTAAAAAAGGACAACTTGAAAAGAAAAAGATTACAAAATAGAACATATAGTAAAAGCCATGAATGAAGGGTCGATTAAAGTTGCACGATGATGATAAAGATCACTTTTTGAGGCTACCACGAACACCAGGGCGAGGCTTGGAGGATTCAGCAGGAGCAGCAGTAGAAGCATGTTTGTTAACAAGCTTTTCTTCCTCAAAAGGGATCTTTGGATGCTTAGCATCATGATGAATCTGCATCGATTTCACATCAGGCGCTGTGATTTTGCAGTGAGGGCACTCCCACTTGGCGTGTCCACCCTTTTCAACACCGATCCGATCGAGCAAACCGGCTTTTCCTCCGCCGCGATTCGTCAGCGCCGCGTCAACCTTGGCTTGGATCTCTTTCGCCGTGTGCTTCTTTGGCTTCGCTTTTCCCGTCATCTTGATTGATGATTGAGTGAGAAAAGGAGAGATATTTGAGGTTTTTTGATTGAATTTTGATTTGGGGATTGAAAAGGGGAAAATTGAACCCTAACCCTAATGGGTGAAGAAAACCCTAAACCAAGAATAAGAAAGAAAGCGTTTGAGGTCGAGAGCGATAAACTCGATATTTATAAATAGGAAAACGGGCAGGGATAAAGAGATAAGGACATCCCCTGTTTGCAAAGTAACTCTTAAAATAATTATTTTTCTTTTCTTTCTTTCGTTCGTTTTTTTTCTATTGCACTTAATTGTATATCTAATTTAATATTCTTTTGTTAAAATGATGAAATTTGACCTCAAAAGAAAAATTAGCAATCTCTTACAAATTGGATACGATTTTGCCAACAAAGTATATACATAAAATCAGAATAGGAATTCATGGTTATAATATAGAGTTAACTTTCGAGGAATGACCAGTTTACATTTGTGTGTTTGTAGCTACGTTTTTAAAATTTATGATATAATGTAGAAAGAAAGGAAGGGACGCCAATTTTTTTTTGTGGTGCCCAAGGTTCGAACCGTGGACCTTGCATATATTATCCTAAACTCACAGGGATCAAGAGACGCCAAATAAATATATCAATGTAAAGTCGAAGGCGTCAAATAAATACCAATGTAATTTACATCAAAAAAATTATATCGATGTAAAGTAGAAGGTTCCATGGTCTAACCAATTTTCTCAAATTTTTAGTATGCATGTGTTAGAGATATTATTTAACTCATTTAAAATTGTCAAATAATTTGTACCAAAAAAAAAAAATTTGTCAAATGAAATTAAACAAATCAAACAAATGAGAAATTGTCATCATTATTTTACCTTTTTTGTTTTATAATTTTGGTTCATTTTTATATTTATTTTCATTATCATCCCCATTGTTATAACGTAATGGTTTGACTATGACAATTTTATGTTGAATCCTGAGTTCGATTTTAGGTCTCCGTACTCCTTCTTGTGTGTTTATTTTCGGTATGTATTAGTCACTAGGTCAACAACAATATAAAATAATCATGATTAAATATTCTTGTTATTTAATTTTTTTTATGATTTTTGTCAATTTATTTTTTATTTTTAAACAATGACATGGTCTACTCATTTTCTTAACTTTTTAAATATATGTGTATAAGTATTATAATATACTATATATATTATTTAAATAATTTAAAGTTTTTGTCAAAGAAAAAACTCATTTAAAGTTGTCAAATATAATTTAATTCAGTCAAACAAATGAGATACTACAATTATTTTATCTTTTTATTTTATGATTTCGCTTTATTTCGTTATGTTTTATTATTTGTTCACATCCTTATTTATTAATTTTGTTAGGTCTGCAGCAACTTAACCTAATAATTTTCCTCCAAAATGCTGCATTAGGTTAGCAGCAATTTAACCTAACAAATTTCATCTAAAATGCAGCGCGCCAATTTAACCTAACAAATTCCCTCTAAAATATAGCAATCCCTAATATTTCTCCTCACTGATGAGTTTTTCATTCCTATCCTATTGTGTCATCGTTTGTATATATCTATTGTTTCTGTAGACTTTTTCTGACAAGTTGTTGTACACTTATTTAATAAGTTTACAAACAGAATACCCTAATTTCCATGCAAACTCGACTATATATATAGCAAACCCTAAATCGTGTTTGTCTGGAAAAAAAATCCTAAACCGTGGTAAATTACACAGGCAGCAGAAGAATCATGTATTTTGATTTTTTGATTTTTGCAAATGGAAGGACGTGACCTTAAAATCTTCCTCTCATACCATTGCTTAACTGGTATTCTAATTTAACATGCATTTTATTGATATGCATATTTTTTTTAGAATTGAAATAACCTTTTTGCGTTTTCTATTTTTAGTTTGAGATGTTTACACCAATTTTGACAGTCTTCCTATTTAGTTCTATTGCAATTATAACAGGAGAGAATTAACGTAAGAGCATGAAAAACTTATGGCAACCATGACAGCCGAGCAACGAGGAGTATACAAAAGGATTATGACACGTGTTGATAGTAAACTCCCTGGTCTATTTTTTCTATATGGATACGGCCAGGGCGGAGCCAGGTTTTAAACATTGTGGGGACCAAGTCTTAAAAGGTAGTATAATTTAGCAAACAAGCTTACATAATAGCCTTTTTTTTTAAAGTGAAAAGGATTTTTTTGCCATAAAAAACAAAGGCCCAACATACAAAATGACACAAATACTAATAATGGGGGGGCCATATTCATGATCATGTGTAAATAGCAGTATAAAATAGTGATATAATAGTAGTAAAAAAAAATTAGAAAAATTGGGGGGGACCACGGCCACCCTTGGCCCCCATGGTCCCTCCACCATTGGATACAGCGGAACATTGTGAGGTTCTTACCTTGACTAAGAACATGAGGCCTTTGTTTGGTGCGTCGGTAGTGGACATTGAGGTGAAAAGACAATTTTCAGAATGGGTTTTAAGTATAGGCGATGGACGAATAGGGGAAGACAATGAAGTGGACAAGACCGTTGTTGTTCCGTCAGATTTGCTCATAGAAAGCGCAGAGACCCTCTTGCTGCTATTGTTGAAAGCACGTATCTTAACATCTTGGAGAGCATGAGTGACATAACTTACTTTCAAAATAGAGCTATATTGACAACAAAAAATTCCATAGTCGAGAAGATCAAAGACTATATGTTGGACATGGTTCCAGGTGAGGAGAAGGTTTATTTGAGTTATGATTCACCTATTCTGCGTAACTTAAACGGTGATCATATTGACGATGTTCATACACTCGAATTCCTCAACACCATCACTGCTTCTGGACTGCCTAATCACAAATTAAGGTTAAAGGTTGGTGTGCCAGTTATGTTGTTGAGAAATATAGATACACGATATGGATTATGAAATGGAACCAGATTAGTTATCACTAGGATGGGAAGATACGTCATTGAGGGGAGGGTCATTTCCGGAAGTAATGTTGGTGATCAAGTTTTTGTATCCTGGCTATCTCTATCGCCTTTAGATGTCAGGATTCCCTTTAAGTTTCAACGAAGACAATTTCCTTTGATTGTATCATTTGCAATGACAATTAACAAAAGCGAAGGGCAGTCACTTAAACATGTTGGTGTATATTTGCCAACACCTGTATTTTCTCACAGACAGTTGTATGTTGCTGTTTCAAGAGTTACATCCAGAGAATGACTAAAGATATTGATCACTGATGAAGATGGTGAAGATACCAATGTGACGTCTAATGTCGTATATGAGGAAGTATTTCGCAATGTGTGATGAAACTACATGCCAATGTACTAAAATTTTCATATTTCTTTTACCGAATTATTGATAGAATTACCGAATTTTCTTTTATAATATTTTTAGATTTTATACATTTTATGAAGTGTTTTATTTTGTCTACTATGGATTATCACATGTTCTTTTTTTTCACCGTTACCAATTATATATTGCATTTTATTATTCGTATGTCAATCCATTAACAATAAACTCGTGCGACGCACGGGTCAACAATCTAGTTATATTACTATTTTGGTTACTATCGTGTGAACTTTTGGCTCCGTATGTTTCATTTTATATAATGCAAAAAAAAAATGGTAATAAACGGAATTCAATTCGTCAGCATCAAAATGAGTACAGCCACCATATTTCTCAAGCACCTAGATTTGGTGTTGTGGTAAATGCACACAATTTCATATAGTTGTTTACCTTGACCGTTTCCAAAAAACTTAGATAAAGTTTTTCAATTTGTAACTTATATAAAGTTTTCTTGTTTGTTTCTTTTATTTTTCTGTTTTTTTCAAACCGGAAAACTATATAATAAATTTTCTGAAAATTATATTCAAATTGGAATGTTGAAGTGAAGTTTTCTAAAAAAACTTTTGCATACTAGAAAACTCACCTGAGGTGAACTTATGCTAATTTCGGAAAAAGTTGAAAATGAAAATGAAAAAGAATGTGTAAAAGGTTAAATGGAAAAAGATAAAATTGGCATTTTAAATAGTTTGTAGGGGTGCAGGTACAAATATTAGGAGTGCAGGGTAAATTTTCCCTAAACTTGGGTTTTACGAACAAAAGGTCTAAATATATTGGTCTTTCGCCTTGCTTATGAGACATTTCTTTTAGGAATATGAAACCATAGTCTTATTATTTAGAGTTTTACCTTTTCCACCTGCTGCCCTGCAAAAATTCCAATAATATCTCTGTTGGTTCAGATTTCGTTTTCCGAACCAGATTGTTGGTGTTTCCGAAAAATAAAATTCGGACGAATACGATATGAATGTTTTGTGTCTTTCTTTGATGTCAAGGGTCTTTGTTGACCGTTATACGACCCCCGCATAAGCTGCAATGCAATTGCAGGGGTCGTATGAGCGGTCAAACATGACCATGACACCACAAACACTCCAAAAACCTACCTAAAAAACTAAAATAAATTGAAGAAAATGTAAGAAAGGAGGTGAAGAAGAATGAAGGAATATGTTGAAGATCCAAGCCTTTTTATAGCCTTAAATAAGTCATAGGTCTTAATTACAGTCAAATAAAACGTATTCCATATTCAAAACCGTCAAAAAAAGCATTCAAACTCCACTAACCGGCCTAACCTTTGGTGAAACGTCACCAGCCAAAATGTTTCTAAGGGTTTTCGGATTTTATAATCCGGAAAGCATGAAGGTGGTCCGGATTATGAAGTCCGAACTGCACCAGACCCTTTTGTTTCGATCGTTTTCGTTGTGATTGCCTTGGAAAAAAATAGAACAAAGGTAAACATAAATAGAAGCAACATAAGACAAATAAACATTTAAAAAAACCATAATAACAGAAATGATGAATCTTTTGGGAAGGTGTTTTCAAGAGGATTTCTTCGAGTTAGATCCTGCTACCTTGCCAAATGACATATTCATCTGGCAGGCAGCAAGATCTAACTCACAGTAAACTCTTGATATTTTTGAGTTATCTATCTATCAAGGAGGCAGCAAGAAGTATCTATATATTTTTTAAAGCATGTTGAGGATCTTCACCATGCTGGCACATAGAGAGCAATCTATTTGTCACATAGAGAGCGATCTATTTTGCGGTAGCATGACAAAGATCTTCAGTACAATGACAAAAATTTGTACGGTCTCTTTGGTGTGTTTGTTTGTATTTTTGAGAGCATGTTGAAGATCTTCATCACACAGTCAAATAGAGAGCTACCTATTTGCGACTGCGTGAGAAAGATCCTCAGTTTAATGACAAAAATTTGCATGGTTTTCTTTGGTGTGTTTGTCTGTTTTGCCGATATTGAAGCTGAAAATCGGAAAGGGTGTAGTTATAGAGGTCATTGGATGTTTTGGTGCAATGTGGTCCATACAAAAGAATCCTATGCTGAACAATTCTGGATTTAGTAATCTGGAATACACTTACGCCCTATGTGAATCCGGATTTCATAATCCATAATGAACATCTTTGGTTATTTTATCGATTAAATGAACATCTTTGACGTAAATTAAAACATAATGAAAGTTTAAATAATATATATATTATTCAAAACATAAGAATGTAACAAATTGAAGTAAAAATTAAGTAACAAATAGATTTTAGTCAATCAAACTCATGCAATGTAACAAATAGGGAGGTCAAGTTTGACATAATGAATGTGTGGTCAAGTTTTGATTCCTTATAAACAACTAACATTGAAGTAAAAATTAGTTAAATCAACTATCAAATTGTTTAATTCCTACACAGCACTTTGATCCCACAAAAAGTAATTTAGTGTCCCCATTTTAGTTGCTCCCATTACATGCTCTAAGAATGTGTTTGCGGGAGTCGAGTTGTTGTTCTCCCCAACCCCAATAAACTCAACTCCTTTTAAGCAATAAGTCACGGAGAGTTCAAATTTTTTACATCCATTGAAGTCATTGAAGATTCATCGGACCCTGATGTTTCACTAATGCATTGCAAGTTGCACGAATCAAGAACACTAATAGTTAATAGTTGCTAATAGCTAATGATATAGGACATTTTGAATCTTGCTTGTGTACTTCGGTGGAACATCTGCCTCCTGAGGTGGATTTGATTCTCCAGGAAGATGCTTGTAGTTGCTATCTCCAGCTCAGGGTAGCTTAGTCTACTCTGTTCTTTTAGTTCTAAAATAATGTGAATCTTCTTTGGTACAAGTCGTGGTAATACTTTGGTTAAAGCATTATTAACTAACTTTCCTTAAAAATTAACAGTAATTATGACACTGTTAAGACTGCAACCTCTAAAAAATCATAGGTTGAGTTTCAGCCTCCATTTTGCAGAGTTATTAATGCACTTCTTTCATTCTTTTTATACAAAAAAAGAATGAATGAATAAAGGATGTGTATCCAAATAGATCCAATCCTTCGAACAAAAGAATAAAATTTCTTATACACAGAGGTTCAATATATGTGGCTTCAGAAGCCTACAATTAATCTCATAACTCAGCCGCTGAAAGAAAAAAAAAATGTATTTGCACCATTGAATCTGTATGATATGTTTAAAACAATTAAATTTGGAAGCCAAAGACAAAAGTATGCATGCAATTGCAGCACTCAAAAGATCTTTGAAAACCCTAACGATAATAATGTTTAGTCACTCCAAGCAACTACTTTGAAGTATAAATTCTACCCAATCAAATAATGGAGTTGAAACCCGCTGCAGCTAAAATGATGTCAGCCGGGGTTTCTGTAAATTCTCATCTTGGTACATCAACCTGCGCTTCTTTGAAGCACCTTGGTACTGGTAGATGATGCTGTAAAGACACTGCCTAAGACTTACGAGGTCAAACCTCTCTATAAATGTTAAATCCGCTGCCCTGGATTTAACACCAGCAAATCGCTGATACTCCTCAAACGCGGAAGACAAACACCAATTCTGCAACTTTCTGAAGCAGCCAACAAGGCACCCTGTCCTATGCTGCATAAAGATGAAAAATCATTGTTAGAATATAAAAAATAAAATTAGAAGGAATAAAATACCAATGAGATGATAAATTTGCAAGTCAATCTATACCTTTCCTTGTCTGCAATGAACCAAAATAGGGTGATTTCTCACATCTGAAAGCACACAAAATTAAGGAATTAGTTATCTAATAAGCACGAAAAGCACCAAACTAAAAAAATATATAAAAACAAAAAATCTGCATCTCAAAGTTGAATGAACTTGTTTCAGATTCATTACCAACTAAAACTTTCAAAGCCTCCATAATAGAATCCCTCAGAGCAGGTAAGGAAACTTCCTGCAAATTGCAAATAATAGATAGAGTCATTAACTCAAATAATGAAGGCAGACAAAACCAAAACTTAGTCAACAATCCACATGCTTCAAACTTCATAATCCTCCACAAACATGAGTACATGATGATAACTAAACCAACCCATATTTATAATAAACCCCAAATTTCCCTTTCCTTTACCCGGGCATGCAAACTTGTACCCATTGGCACTAGTTAAGAAAATAGAAACCGATGAAAGTAACAATTTTTCAACTTTCAAAAAGTTGAATATACCACTTTTCACCACTTCCTGAATATTTCTCGATTAGTTTTCTTAACTAGTGCCTCAGACACACTTTATAGCATTCCCCATCCCTAACCCTAAATAGCCAACCAAACATAAACCCATAATCTAATTACCTTCAAATAAACAATCACAGCAAGCAAAATTTAAACTTTAGTTAATATACATCTCAATGAAATTTTCCTTAAAAAGTCCGGCACGAAGATAAAATACCAATCACCAAAAGAATAAAGTAGTATATATTTTCAAAGACTACAAACAAACAATTTTTTTACCAAAATTAAAAGTAAAAAACTGATTTACAAGACTAATCATAGTATCATATCATGTTTAACCCTATATCAATTAACCATAAACCTTAAAAAGATATATATACCGTTTTGCCCTCGATTCCAAATTGAAAAAGACGAATATTCTGTTCCTTTAAGAAGTCCAAATTCTCTTCAGGGTAGGGTTCAGGACACAAGTATCTGCATAAATTCAAGAATAAATAACATCAATATCAATAATAAACAAAAATAAAAAAAAAGAACGATTCTTGAAAAGGAAAAAAAACAAACATGATAGAGCGAAGGTTGAGGGTTTGAAGAAAGGGAAAACTGGAAGGTTTAGGAAGACTAGATCGATAAATGCAATCTTCAACCATGGAGAAATTAGGTGGAGGAATCAAAACGTCGTCGTCTTCATCAATGTTTTCAACTTCAACTATCATCCCCATGAATTGAATGTGTAATATAGTGTTTGTGTGCGTGTAAACGAGGATACGGATTCCGATTCAGAGAGAATCTTATTCTTCTTCTTCTTCTTAGTTCTTATGTAAGAATAAGGATTTATGATGCGGTGTCGTTTTAAATGAAGCGAGGTTTTCTGAATCTTGAAACGGATTTACAACTAGATTACTATTGGCGGGGTCCGAGGAAAGCGCACCGAATATTGACAATTTTTTAATTCATTTTCGATTCTGTTTTTTTTTTTATTTAATGATATTCTAGAACTACTCTTCAATTTTTTTAACCTAACAAATTGCATAGAATAGCTTAATTTTGTTTTTTTTTTTTGCTGAAGAAAATATTATTGTAAATTGAGAAGATAAAGGTAAATGGTAATGCCAGCAACGATATTTGTCATCAATATCTTTTTTAAACTTTTACCGAATGGATGATATATCGGAACAAACTCCAATTGTGTGATGGAAATTGGATAAGTTTGTTACATGGTTGTTTTTTTTACGAGTATTTTATTTTAATAGAAAAAACAACCAATGTTTGACCAAAAAAAAAACAGAAAAAACAACCAATAAATTGTTACAAACTTACAAGGCTGTTGTGGATTAATATTTCTTAGCATGTGGTAAAAACAATGAACTCATCCAAAGAAAAAGGGTGATAATGTGCTGTGAAATTACAAAATACCTCTGTTACATGGAGGTGTACATAGGAGTTATAGAAAAAGTGTGGTCAATCTATCATTATTTTACTTTTAAGTTTATCATTTATTTTGTAAATAAATATGTACTTCCTCTGGTCTCAAATGTAAGAAATTTTTCACTTTTTAAATTCATTCAATAAATTATGTATGTGGTATATAATAAGGATCACATACATTATTTATTGAATGAATCTAAAAAGTAAAAAGTTTCTTACATTTGAGACCGAAGGGAGTATATGTGAACTTACAACCCCTTGAAAAAATGTATTTGTAACCTTAACAATTCAATTGTTTTTAAAATTTAAGATCAAACATATAATAATTTAAGGAACTAGAAAATTAAATTATTTGGTCATTGATTCTGATATCGAGTTTCTAAAAAAAAAAAGAAGCAAGGAACTAAAATATTTACTACAATTTTAGTCGATCTTTTTCTAAATCAATTTTTCGATGTTATAAAATTAAAATAAACAAGTTAAATTAAAAACGATATAACATAAACATGAGATGTGGATAGACGGACATGTAGTCTCTACTAGTAAAACATAGGTAAAATAATTTAACTCATATATACAAAATATATTAAATTAACAACCAATCATAATTGTTAAAAAGAAATGTTAGTAACATTCTCTTTCAAACACCCACTCACTCATTGGATGAAATAATTGTAAGTATTACAATTTGGAAATGGATCAGACATAAAAAGGTGAAACTCAGATGATTTTCCCTAAATAAGAGAATAATTGTTAGAGAGTATTAGAAAAATCCTAATGATTGGAGTATACATAGTTGACATAAATTAAATCCTATTCTTTAGTAGGGGAGTCCACGTTATGTAAATTAAGTAAATATTAATCCTTTAATGTGGCTCTCATCAAAATCCGCGTCAGCCACGATGATGATTTGACTATATCTTAAAGAGAATTATTCGCTCTTGGATGTTAGATCCAACATCTGCATAAGCTCGTTGATGAGCTTATTTTTCAAAAGGTCATTTAACTCTGACTTCTCAACATTTGAAAGATTGTCATTCATAGCATATACATCATAACACCATAACGTTTCCTATGTTTTCCAGAGTATACATCTTGTCCAGACAGCTGATATACATATAAAAAAAACATAAAAATATTATTTGTAACATTGGTTGAATAAGTGAAAATGTTACGAAACTAAATGACTTACAGCAAGGGACTTTGTTGAGTTCCCTTTAATTAATATTAAAGTGCAATGATTACGTTCATGCTTATCGTGATATTCATCCATCAATCCAGTTATTGCACCAACACAACGTTTCTGGTATATAAATTATAAACAATATGATTAATTAATAATAATAGTGCAAAAAAACAAATTCAAAAGGTTGGTCACTGTAAAATATAATGATTAATTAATAATAATAGTACAAAAAACAAATTCAAAAGGTTAGTCACTCTAAAATATAACATGCTCAATGTTGTGTGCAACCTCCTCACTTATATTAAAGGCTCATGACAACTAGCATATATTTCATTTCTCGATAACTTCTGAATTACCCAAATCTTTGGTTTTCTCTACTTTTTCAAAAAGTCTGATTTGGTTTAAGTGTCGTAGTAATATGTGGGACACTTTTACTGTTTCATATCAAGCAAAATATTAACCATCTATACATATAGTGAAGGTGCAAGATTATATTTAAATGAAATCTACAATATCAATCACATATATTTTTCATAGTCAACATTAGTTTTTAATAACTTATCCTCAGTTGACGAAAATGCAAATACTCATAAACATACCACTGTATTTGAAAAATTAAGATTTGTGCAACAACTTATCATTATGAGTTCAAGATGGTGTAAGCACACTCTTAATACATGGGTTAAAGTGGACTACATATTTTATTTTTCTTGCAACATTTCACATTTTGGATATAATTAAAAACCAAAAATGTTGATATGTATGTTATATATGTGTAATAAGTAAAAAGAAAACTTTACGTGGAAAGCTAATTTAATAGCTGAGAAATGATGAACTGGACCCTTTTGAATCATTATTTGTAGAGTTGCTATTATGTGTTAGATATAGTTTTTTGATGTAATACTAAAGCGAAATCATGGTTTGCAACAACTTGCCTATTTATAATAAAACTATACAATATTAATGGATGTGTGAATGAGGTACATATGATAACATGCCTATTTTGGTTTGCAACAATATTAATGGATCTCTGAATAAGGATAAAATGTTGGAATGATGAGGATGTATGTGAGCATGAAAGTTAGCTTATGTGAATATTGAAAATAGACGGGCTTAGTGAATTTATGAATTATGACATGTTAGCTTGTAATTGGTTATATGATGACGGATATATATATGATGATAATGTGATGAGTAATGGTTGAGTCGGTTAATGATATGTGAATGAAACATTGTTTAACTAAGTGTAAATGGTGAATTGTGTAATGATGATGATGATGATGATGTAATGACATTGATGAAATAATGATGATGATGATATAATGACGTTGATATGATGAGGATGATATAATTATGATGAAATGACGTTGATATGATGAGGATGAAATGATGATTAAATAGCGACAGTGAATATATGATGATGTTGTTGATGTTAATTGTTGAGTCATGTGAATTTATGCATTGTCGAGTCATATGAGATATTAATGCATTCATGGTTAGTACAAGTGACGGTGAAAAGTGATGGTGTCATCACTCGGTAACATAACTCTTATATCCAAAACGGTACCACGTGCATGCATAGTAGAATTATAACATTACATGCATACGAGTCTGTGAAAGTTGTGTATTTGACAATGTAAATCCATGTGAAAGATATGTACATGACTATGTGTATATGTGTGAAAATTATGTGATTTGACGATGGTGATGAAGTGTGAATGCTATGTATTCGACTTGGTAATAAATTGATGATGTGAATACTTGTTATACCCTTGTGATGATGATTTGAGAGTTTGCTTTATCTATTTAATTAATTAAATGATAATACATGTGAATATGATATTGACTAAGATGAATATGTGTATTTGTATGATGTTGTGATCCTAATACTATACATGCAATCATTTTTTTTGAAACAGTTCATATTTTCTTTATGTTGAACGTATATCTTACCCTCCAGTGGTTGTTGGTCGCCTACATCCTTGTAGTGTAGACGTGCAGGTTGAGGATGCTTAGTCGACGTGAGCTCTCGAGGACGGCTTGACGCCTAATCGTCTTTTTATGCTTCGATTTTGGAGTCTTAGCTAGTGGTGCTCTGATTAGGATGTAAGGATATTTTATTTATGTTTTGGATTATGTTTGAGGAACCATTGAGTTTACTTTGATGATGTATTGAGATTTTATATATGATTTTACGTTGTTGAGACTTATTTCCGTCGTGACTTGATATTTTAGGATGGAGTTTTGATATGTGTTGGAAATGAAGAGTAACACCTTGTTATGTTCTTTTAAGTTGTCGAATTATTTTATTTAAAATAGTATGTGGGGTCAAGGTGTTACATGAGTGACCGTCTTTACGCTTGTTATTTATAATTTGGTTGAAATAAAGATGTATTTGTACGCTTTGTAACACAATTATTTTTTAAATTTAAACTTAAATTAAGTTGGTCTTTAAGTTTGATATTGAGTTTTTTTTAAAAAATTACTACATTTTAGTGATTTTTTTTTTATAACCAATTTTCCTGATGTTATAAAATTAAAATGAAATAAATAAAATTAAAACTAATATAATACAAATAGAATATGTGGATAGATGTACATGTTAATGATCATCTCTCTGCTAGTAAAAAATAGGTAAAATGATTTAAATCGTATTAACAATTAATCATAATTGTTAAAGAAAAATCTTAGTAGCGCTCTATTTCTTTCTTTAACAATTGCTCTCTTATGAGACGAAATTAATATGAGTCTCACACTCTAAAAATGGATTAGAGATAATGTGGTGAGACTCATAATTTTTATCCACTAAGATAATAATTGGAGAGCATTAAAAAATGATAGTTCCTAGCACTTTAAGTGTTAAATCACCACAAACATTAAATTTTGTTTTAGTGTATATAGTGTTTGCATGCATGAAAATAGTGTTCGAGGTACATACCTTGTATTATTGCTACTTGCATTCTCATGTACATACTCTACATTTCAGCAAGAAGGGCATCACAATTCACAATCTCTAGTCCTTTATGTATACCCTTTCAACCTACGATCATTCAAGTCTCGAAAACTTCAACCACAATGTGCAACATCCTTTGAATCCTTATAAGCTCCATCACATTTAATCTTTGTCCGCTCGCCTTGAGAATGCTGCAACCAATGTAGATGGTCTCTTGATGACCATATCTTCCTGTCAACGAAGTATACCCATGATGATATATTTTTTTAGTAGTCCTACGAATCATCAAGGATGGGTCATTGAGTCATTAAAACCCCTCTTAAAAAATGGATTTGTTCTTCCGCATTCAAAGGTTCTAACACACTAACATGAAAATATTTTTTCAAATTTTCTCCTGCTCTCCAAATTCTGTTATTCAAGTTTTTTAAAGATTCAATCCTTGCAATTCAGATAAGAGAAAAATTAGTGATTTCAATTGAACTAACTAATCTAGATCAACACAATCCATAAGCGTGTAGATGGTGGTTTCCTCCCCATTCTCACATATAAAAAGGTAGGCAAAACTCACACGCCCCCATTTGTTTTGACAATAGTTTGTTAAGAGATGACAATCCAAATGAAAATTTGGATTATGTGATGATCTTTTCAAGCTTAAAGCTTCTTCTAGTCCCCTTCTATATGTTGGTCATTAATCTATTGCAGATTATAAGCACTTTGAAGAGTAAAATGATAGGTCTTTGAACTCAAGATGTTTTTAATTTTTTTAAAATGAACGCAAGAGCTTATTTAAGGGGGAGTCCATCAAACTCTTTACAATTTGGACCAACAAGTGTTGGTAAATACTATCTCGAGTATTACTTTTTCCATCTGGCTGCCTTCTCGCGCGTTCTGAAAAAATTCCAAAAATACCTCTGGTCCGGATTTCGTTTTCCGAACCAGATTGTTAGTGTTTTTGGAAAATAAAATCCGGACACATACACTATGAAATTTTGTGTCTTTCTTTGATGTCAAGGGTCTTTGTTGACCATTATACGACCCCCCCCCCATAAGCTGCAATGCAATTGCAAGGGTCGTATGAGCGGTCAACAATGACCATGACACCATAAACACTCCTAAAACCTACCTAAAAAACTAAAATGAATTGAAGAAAATGTAAGAAAGGAGGTGAAGAAGAATGAAGAAAAATGTTGAAGATCCAAACCTTTTTATAGCCTTAAATAAGTCATAGGTCTTAATTACAGTCAAATAAAACGTGTTCCACATTTAAAACTGTCAAAAAAAGCATTCAAACTCCACTATCCGCCCTAAATGTTACTGAGTGTGTCCGGATTTTATAATCCGGAACGGATGAAGATGTTCCGGATTATAAAGTCCGAACTGCATTAGACCCTTTATTTGGATTGTTTTCGTTGCGAATGCCTTGAAAAAAATAGAACAAAGGTACATAACATAAATAGAAGCAACATAATACAAATTAACAGTTAAAAAAAATCATAATAACAGAAATGTTGAATCTTTTGGGAAGGTGTTTTCAAGATGATTTCTTTGAGTTCAATCTTGTTGCCTTGCCAAATGACATATTAATCTGGCAGGCAGCAGGACCAAACTCATAGAAACCTCTTGATATTTTTGAGTTATCTATCGATCAAGGAGACATCAAGGAGTATCTATATATCTTTGACAACATGTTGAGAATCTTCATCATGCTGTTATATAGAGATCTATATATTTAAAACAGCATGAGAAAGATCCTCAGCACAATGACAAAAATTGGCTCTGGTCTCTTTAGTGTGTTTGTTTGTATTTTTGACAGCAAGCTGAAGATCTTCATCACGTCGTCAAATAGAGAGCTATCTATTTGCGATAGCGTGAGAAAGATCATCAGCTTAATGACAAAAATTTGCATGGTTTCCTTTGGTGTGTTTGTGTGTTTTGCTGGTATTGAAGTTGAAAACCGGATATGGTGTATTTATAGAGGTCCTTGGATGTTGTGGACCACATAAACCCTTGGTGCAATGTGGTCCATACAAAAGAATCATATGCTGAGGTATTCCGGATTTCGTTTTCCGGAACACACTTTCGCCCTAGGTGAATCTGGATTTCATAATCTGGAATGCATATATTTTGTTATTTTATCGATTAAATGAACATTTTTGACATAAATTAATAATGAAAGTTTAAATAATATATATATATTATTCAAAACATAATGCAACAACTTAATCCAACAACACATAACTAACACACAATTAAAACAATATAAAACACGCAATTAATTAAAACATAACACATTATCACGGATCATCTAAACTAACTTCTTCCTCCTCTGGTCCCTCCAGCAGAGCCTTGATCTCTTCGTATATCATGGGCCGATGCAAACTTTTCAGAATTTTTTCAGCAGATCTAACCAACGAAGCGTCCAACTCGATCGGTCCTCTAGTACTGTGTTGAGCAAAGACAGAGAACATGGTTCTCACGTCGTCATCGTTTGTGAGTTTCATCCGGCTTAAACAAAGAGATCTGGTTGAGTCGGACAATGGACATCGATAGTCAACACCGACCACCCTCCTCGTGTCTCTGTGGTTGAGTTGACGGTTGATTTGATCTAGTTCATCCTTCAGCCCAGAGAGGGTGACATCGTTGCGAATCCTAAACAGATGGGGTGGTGTTCCACCGTTGTAGTAGACTACCGCTAGTTTGGTGTTCAGATCAAAGCCATGAAATTCCATGATGTTTTTTTATGGTGTAGTTTACTTGTAATGAAAACAGGGACCCCTATTTATAAAAGTATCTGAGCATTGTGGACCACAAAAATTGTCGGAGCAATCCGGATTCTAAAATCCGAACCAACACTCACCATACACAAAGTCCCAAGTTTCCCTTTGGTCCACGTCATAATCGTATGTTTCCAGAATATGCAATCCGAAATCCATGTGTAATCCAGAATATATAATCCGGACTGCACCAGAAGTTTTGGCCGGTAGTCTGCACCACAAACAAAACGTTTTTCAAACGTTTTTGGATGGTGGTAAAGTCAAAAAACGTGTTTTCACACGTTTTTTTTATTGTAATTATGGCTTCCCACACGTTTTTTTAACCCTCCCTCCCCTATAAATAGCCTTCATTTTCTCAAAAATAGTCCCACCTTCTTCTTTCTCCTCTTCTCTTCTACAACGATGTGTTTCCATCGTTGGCCTTTCATAGAAAGAGGTCTCTTTGGAAATCCATCAGGGATCATATGATCAGTCAATAAGGAAGGGATCAGTCTTGGTGTGAGGTTGGTCTGTCTGGGTGTCATATTGACCATCATGGTCTCTTGTTCCCTAGAGGCCCATGTGCCCCCTCTGTCTCCCCTCCAACAGTGAAGCTATTGGTATGTCCTCTCAGCCGGAGCCACTAGTATAACTTACCCCCCTTAGAAATAGTTTTAGGTTCTTATGCAATAAGATTATGAATAGTTTTAGGTTCTTATGTAAAAAGCTTAAAAAACTTTAACATTATTGTAATGTATTATTCAAATATCAATGAAACGAGTTGTTTTCATCTTTTTGTCTTTTTATTTCTGTTTTATATGTTTATTTGCATTTATAGAACGAATTTCAAAGCTTAAATATGAAAAAGTTCTAGAAAAAATGTCATTCCGGATTTCAAAATCCAGATAAATATAGTAAATTATAACAATTCAATCCGAAAAACGAAATCCGAACTAAGGGTAATTTTGAAAAAAAATAGGGCGCATAAGGAAAGTCACAAAGTGGAAAAAGTAATACTCTACTCTCTTATACGAGTCTATTGTAGTCCATTCAACTTAGTCATTTTGACAACAAACAGAAAAAACTAAATGTCTAGCTAGTATGATTTTTTTTACGCAATGTCTAATATTGTTTTGGATACCAATAATATGTATTATTTTTATAACTAAAATACCTCATCCATTATTAACAAAACAAAGAGACAAGTCATGTACAAAAGAATGTACTGACACATGGCAAGAATTTCTTTTATCCAAAACCCTTTTTTTCTTCCTATTGCACTTCTGGCCATTTCATGGGCTACTTGTTGGATATCATAATCCAAACTAAAATATCATTGTGAATTAATTACTTTTAAAAACAGAGAGGAGTGGAGCAATATTTTTTAATTGCATCTGACAATTTTTTCTTTGAATGAATTTAACAGTTTAAATATGACACAATATTTGTTTACAGCCTCGTCAAAAAAGATATTGGGAAAAATAATATCGAAGTGCTTTTCTCCTAAAAGAATTTTAAAAACAAGGGAAAGAAGATGGTGGGCAGCTGAGAGTGGTCTAGTTGCTTATCTACAAAACTTTATGGTCAAATTAATTATTTTGGACGGTCAAGTTATTGTGGCAAACAAACTTTTGATGTCACTAAAATTGTCATCTTTCCCCCAATGAAGCAACCAAATGAATAAAAAATATCCATAAAAAAGAAAGTAAAGTCAAACAAATTCTTAAGAAGTATTCAAAAAACGTTCCAAAACTAATAAAGAAAAGTATTTTTTTCCTATTTTTTTTTTTGGTGTTGTATTGGGCAAACGTGGAGTATGGACCAAGTATTAGAATTATACGACAAATATCGTCAAAGCTTACTGCTGACTAATTAGCTCATCTTTCTTTTTTGGCACCTTTGGTTTTGGCAGCCCCTTTGTTTAACCATTCACTTTTTTCTACACCTTACATGCTGATAAATTATTTTCAATAATGTGAATCAGTCAAAAGGATAGAGGAATCACGTTTGGGTGATTTTAAAATTTATAAGGAATTGTGCTCATGAATCCATTATGTCCAATATAGATGTAAGAACACATACATAAAATTGAAAAGTGAAAATTTTAATTATCTTTTTTTAGTAGAATTTTTTTAATTTTTATTATCCTGAAATAGTTTCTTATCTAATATTAAATTTAATCTGATAGAATAAAACTTATATCTGCATTGATATAATTTTTATTTATTTATAAAATTTTATTTTATGTTTAGTGTGCATGAAAGAATAAGGAGATAATAAAATAGGGAGTTTGATAAAAATACTGCCTTGGTCACATTTATATGTAAATATTTATTTTTTAAGTTCATTATATGGACTATAATATAATTCAGATAAATCGTTTATTAATGAATATGAAAAGAGAATATTTGTTTATAAATGTGACGGAAGAAAGTAGAATATAACAATGTCATTGTAACATCCCAGACGACTTTAAGCATTGCTGACACGAGTCTTTTCAGCGTGTTTTGTCCTCACTCGCACGCTCCATCCAAAGACTACTCAAGGTCAAGCACGCTTAACTGTGAAGTTCTTATGGAATGGGCTACCAAAAAGAACATGCATCTTGTTGATATAGGTAGTACAAAACAATTCTTATAAGCCTTCTTTCAACCATGTAGTCTCATATCTACACGACCTCAGAATCCCTCTCATTCCGATGTGATTCGGTTCCTCTAGAAGCAGTCGGAAGCCGCTCATTGTCGTGCCTTGTGCACCGGCGACCACTCCCCATCCTCGTCAGCCTTTGGTATTATAGTCATGGTAGCATAGCAATTTATTCTATCGTGTGTTTGATGGAGACATGATAAAATGCAAAATAACATTATTTACTATAAGTTATCAAACACTAAATTTAACTAGAGAGAGAGAATACCAAATTATGATCAGTATCTTATGCCAACCTAAGAAATACCATATGACATGATACAATCATCAGTTTTCAAAATATCTTATGCCATCTAGGCCGAACATTGTATTTAACGTTTGCGTGTGTGCTTGGTATCAAATACGTCCTAAGAAATCTCATTTACAAGCAATTAAGCACATACTTAGATAGTTCCACGCAACATGAAGTATGGGCTCTGGTGTCCCAAGGGTTGTGACTGTAGCAATTAATCTCAACTTTGCTAGTTGCAAAATAGATAGGAAAATAATTATCGATACTTGTCACTTATTTGGTATATATATCACTGGTCTCTTGGCATATCAAGAAGCAAGTGAGTGTTGCCTTGTCTAATGTCAAGGAAGAATATGTTGATGTCGAGAGCAGTTGCGCCTAAATTATCTGGTTGAAGCAACAACTTTTGGATTTGAACTTAAAACTTCAACATACTCCAATCAAATGTGACAACACCGGTGCAGTCAATTTGACGAAAAACTCAATATCATGTTCTAGAACTACACATATAAAAAACTGATATCATTTCCTACAAGATCATGTTGAAAAAGTTGATGGTGTATTCAAACATGTTGTCACAAAAAGTCAGTCAGCTGACATTTTTCAATATTCGTCGGGAACTTGGCATCCTTGATGTCTCTTGTGTTGAATAAATTTCTATTTGTTTTATGTCTTTTTGAGCTCTAACATTTTTATGTATGTACTAAGCAAACAAGTACTCCTAGTGCATTATTTTATCGAGCTCTAACATTTACTTAATGTCTTTAGAAGAGCCAATTTTACCTGACATGCCGATGGTTGCTTACAGTTTAACTTGTATTGGTAAATTTAAGTGTGGCTATCTATGCCAGTCTAAATGAGAGATTCTGAATTTCAAGCTAATTTTTTTCTTACATGTCTGGTTGGTTAATGTCGTTTTTCCCCTTTCATTTCCGTGTATCCTTATTAGATTAAAAAGGATCTATTGATTATTAAAAAAAAATGGTACTCATTCCTTAGTGATTGGCATCATTTTACTAAAGATATGTGACCTCAGGATAATTGCATTGACACGGGCTGCATGATGATTTGTGTATGCATGTAAATATGATGATCCATGAAGAAGGTGGAACTCTGCCACAACATTTCTCTGGTGAGCTTGTTTTGACTCATCATGATTGTAGATGCCGGGTGCAATCTGTCATAGTCGAGTCGACTTCTTCATTCATTGAAAATAGTGATGAGAAGATGTGGCATGAAAATGAATTAAAACAATATATATATTTGAAAAATCATTTTTTGACAACTTTTATAACAATTTTATCTCTCATATTTACACTGTGATTTTACTTTTTTTCTCTCTATTGTTTTGCTTTTTATGTCAATACTTAAATTTCGTTTATATTTTAGTTGTCAAACAAGTTGTCTAAATAAAGAGTTGTTCAAATAACATTCCTCAAAAACAAAAGAAATGATATGGAAAAGACTTAAAGGGGGGAAGATGATTTCCAACATGAAAAGAAAAAACCTATAATTCTATAGAAGAGGTGGAAAAGAGTATTCCCTCCAAAACAAAATATAAGTAAAAATGATAGTTGAAAAATTGATGTATGTAGGATAAATTTTTAAATATTTTTCTTAACTACCACTTTTAGTTAAATTTCATTTAAGAGGATTATGTGAACACGAAGAGTAATTTCTTTTCTAAATGCTAAAAAGGTTTTTGAAGAGAAAAAGACAAAACCCAGAGAATAATGTCTTTTCTAAATCCTCTTAAGCCACCCATGTTATTATATATCACACTTATTACGTAGATCATTCTAGTACGTATACAAGTGCATAAACTTTAAATTTATTTCATGTCTCACATCCTCCTTTAATAATATATCATTTTAATTTTTTAACAAAAAACAAAATTTTAATTTTATATTGGGAGGAAAGAACCAATCGTATGTGTCCAATATATAAAGAGAGATATTTTGTACCTATAACACTATTAAAAAAAGTAAATAAATACCCTAACAGTAAAACATAACTATATTTAGAAAGACTATTTATAGGTATATATGAGAGGGCTCTTAATTTCCTAACCGGCAAGTCTTAAGGCTTAAACGACTTGTTAAGTATAGGAAAATTACTCTTCTCATTTATGAAATTGCTCATCCACTGTATCAGCGGAAAATAACTACCACTCGACATCTTTCAGCAGTAGTTAACAACCATTGAGACTCTTAAGATTGGTTTAAGAACTTTTTAAGTCAGTTCAACCGATTTTAAAAGTATCAGCGACAATTAAGTGCCGCTGAAAAATGTCGAGCGGCAGTTAATTGTCGCTTATGTAGTGAATGAAAATTTTCATAAGTGAAAAGATTAATTTTTCAAGTATATAGATGTGGAAATTTCATAGATGTGTGGGCTTTTAAAGATGGGTTTTTTATACTCAACCCAAAAATGGTCCATAAAAACAGAGTGCTGCTGTTTTCATATCTATTGTTTTCTACAAACATATGAAAATGACCAAAAAAAACTAGTCGTAGTTAATTACCGTCTGTTTTTTAGTTATAAGCCAACAACAGTTAACTATTACTAGAGTGTTTTTTGTCATTTCCATGTGTTTCTAGCAAACAATGGATGTTAGAAAAGCAATTGTCTAAGAACATTAAATTATGTAAAATATGAAAGGTTGGATTTTGTTTTGGATAAAGGGATAAGATTTTGAAATGCATATCAGCCAATGAGAAGTGAGGGACTTCAACAGCCACAAACCTTGAATTTGCATTGAGCTATGGAAGTACTTAGCCACTCTGGTCCCTCATTTCAACCAGTGTGTGTAACAACTCTCTGTGCTGCTCCACTTGTGGAAGAATCAACAGAACTTAAGTCATGGCAGCTGCTTCTCCTATGGCAAGCCAACTCAAGTCCAGCTTCACTAGACCTTTGGTCACACCTAGAGGACTTTGTGGCTCTTCCCCACTCCATCAATTGCCTTCTAGAAGGCAGTTTAACTTCACTGTTAAGGCCATTCAATCTGAAAAGGTAAGCCACTTCCTCCTCTATATGTCTTACTCTATTTTGCTTAGTCATTGCTAGTCCATAACCCATTCCACTTTATCTATCATACCATAGTTAAAATACATTAGCAAAATATATATTTGAAATCATGAACTAACTACCCTTTATTTAGTAATGTTTTTTTTCCTTCTTTCTAAGATAGCTTAATTCATGAACTGCTTTAGGTATATGAATAATGTTGTTATAGATTATGATTTTAAAACCATAACATGTTCATTATTTTAAGTGGTATATATGTTGTCACGTTTACATGTATGTTCATTGCTTAGGTTGGTTTGAGTAGTAAGGCTAACTAAGTGATCAGATGTTCTGAAGTTTTATAACATAATAAATCTTATCATTAACGTTCAATAAGATGCCATTAATGATTGATATTTGCCCAAACTAATTTTAGTTAACATATCTTAATTAGTTTTAAATTTCAGTTTAGTCCTATAACAACTTTGACAAAAGCTTAGTCCTGAAATTGAGTCATTTATTTCAATTGGAAACTTCAATTTTTGCAGCAAAATTACCAAGTGATTCAACCAATCAATGGTGACCCATTCATTGGAAGCCTTGAAACTCCAGTTACATCTAGCCCACTTGTTGCATGGTACCTCTCCAACCTACCAGGCTATAGAACTGCAGTGAACCCACTACTTAGAGGAATTGAAGTCGGCTTAGCCCACGGATTCTTCCTCGTAGGCCCGTTCGTTAAAGCCGGGCCTCTAAGGAACACCGAATACGCCGGATCAGCAGGCTCTCTTGCAGCTGCTGGGCTTGTTGTCATCCTCAGCATTTGCCTTACAATCTATGGAGTTTCATCATTCAATGAAGGTGATCCATCAATTGCTCCATCTTTGACCTTAACGGGCCGTAAGAAGCAGCCCGATCCGCTCCAAACAGCTGATGGTTGGTCCAAGTTCACCGGTGGGTTTTTCTTTGGAGGAATTTCTGGTGTTACCTGGGCTTACTTCCTTCTTTATGTTTTGGATCTTCCATACTTTGTCAAGTAAACAAGTTAATTAATCTGTTAGTTTCTGTTGCTTATGTGTGCTAATGAGATGATGGATGTAATTACATGCTGTACTTTATGAATCTCACTTTATTACTACAATGTTAAATTCAATACTCTTATGTTTTTCATCTTTTATTAGAATTATTGAATTATGTAAAAATTGATGGAAATGGATTCTCTGCAGTAAAAATGTGACTATAGCATGACATGGACATTGACATTAATTTGATTGATCATTGATAGTTGAAATTGGTTTGCCAAGTATATGGCACGGGCTGTGGAGGATTGTGATTAAGGACAATCCATGTCCTAAGTGAGTATCATGAATGAATGATGAGCCTTCTATCCGAATAGCATTCAAAAACTTCTTGTTGCATGTCATGTCGACAACAAAAAGGGCAAACTGTTCTTAACCAAATCTTAAGTAATATCTTTCTTATTTAGAATACATAGGGCTAATTAGAATGAATATGGAGTGTATTGGATCAGGATTTCAAGTAATTTTAAAAGACTTTTTGATACTCTGTTTGGTAAAAATAGCGGATAGTTGATAAGCTAGCTGATAGCTTTTAGCTGATGACTGATTACTGATAGCTTATAAGCTAATTGAAATGTTTGGTAAAATTAACAGTTCAACTAGCTGATAAATGTAAAATGACATAAAATGATATTCTTTATTCTAATAAATTTCGTAAATTATATTCTTAATATATATTTTATATATTATTAAATTATTAATGTTTACTAAAGTTTTATCTTAAATTTATTCCATTTCAGTTTTAATTTATCGTTGTTGGGGAAATGGTGTTGGAGTCTGTTGAATGATAAGGAGGGGTTGTGGTATCGTGTGCTGAAAGCACGGTATGGTGAGATGGGGGCCCGCATAAAGGATGGGGGTAGGCAAGGATCGTGGTGGTGGCGGACTATCACTAGAATCCGTGAAGGGGTAGGGGAGGGTGTGGGAAGGTGGTTTGAGGATAATATCTAACGTGTGGTGGGTAATAGGAGGAACACTTTGTTTTGGTATGATTGCTGGGTAGGGGAAATGCCATTAAATTTAAAATTTTCCCGCCTATTTGATTTGGCGGTTTTTAAGGAGTGTTCGGTGGAGGAGATGTCGACTTTAGGGTGGAGGGGCGTGGGTGTGGAGACGCTGTCTGTTAGCGTGGGAGGAGGAGAGTGTGAGGGAGTGTTCTTTTCTATTACATAACATTGTTTTGCAGGATACTGTCAGTGACAATTGGAGGTGGTTGT
>Ga0315914_1001654_pt1 | contig 33722 bp, 26 predicted proteins | sample MpolenodulesMG_FD_203920 | JGI IMG/M metagenome (GOLD analysis project Ga0315914, IMG submission 203920) | Medicago polymorpha root nodule microbial communities from Los Angeles, California, United States - elongated nodules | ecosystem: Host-associated > Plants > Roots > Nodule | place: USA...
AGTTAACATCTTAGCTGCCTACTTTTTTGGCAAAAAAAGAAAAGAATAGAAATTGTTGTTAGGATTTATTTTATTTTACTTTCAATCTATTATTTTTATATATAAGCGAGAGAAAAAATCATATATTCTAAAAATCTAAAAAGATTTTGTTATTTAGTCAGTTATATTTTTCAGTCAGATCTTTATTTTGATTTGTTTTGTTACTACTCTATAAAAATATATCTAAAAAGATTTGCTTACGTTTTACTTTTGTAACATATACACGTCTCTAGCATGACTACAAAACAAGTAAACAACATGCAAGGAAATAACAACAATCACATAGTCATATTTAACATAGTTCATCATTTATAAAATTATCATCTAACTTACCACAATACAACAAACAATTCTCAAAATCTTAAAGGTTAAATATTCATCTAACTTACCATAACTCAATAAACAACTCTCAAGACCTTAAAGGTATCAACCTAAGTGATAAATGAATAACAAAAAAATAAATATAAATTAGTGTAGATCCAAAGAGTCACTAAATGAGCCTTGACTATTATTATATATTTATCTCTTGTAAAACATCAATAATTTTGCACATTACATTACTTTGTTAAAGAAAAAAACTTTACTCTAATCGCCACAGTAAACACTAAGTTTTTTCCAACCTGAAAATGGCAAGACAACTAAGCAATGACACTAAACATCCCCTACAATGTTATAAATACAAAGATACTTGTATTTAGACAATGAGCACAATGAAATGTCTTGACAACCCAATTTGTCAATAACACAATAAAACTATTAGAATAACTCTAAGGTTCACCAAAACACAATAAAAATTCATTAGGAAAAACATTAGAGTATAAAATTGTTGTTTTACCTCTGCCTAAATTGGGCAATAAAATCGACTATGTTGAAGCAACCAATACTTCATCAAGAGTCTAAAAACACAAACATAACTAATTATGAATAACTCAAGGGTAAATAAATTCATATAGATGGTGATAAGGATATATGGTAATCACGACACAAACAAATAAGTCATAAACAATATATAATACTTTCAGAGCCATCAATATACTCTATGGACAAATGAGATCCTAAAATAACATTTAATCACAATATAAGTGATCAAAATATGTTAGACTTATAAATTTAAATATATGATTTGATAGAATCATACTTAATGAGTTAGAAACAAAGAGTGAAATCTTTGGGATTAAAACTTCAACTTGTGTCGAAATTTAGCCTCAAAACAGTTTGATCGATTATGAAATCGGCTGAATAATCTTTGTTACAAAGTTTGGATATGATAAAAAGAAGAAGATTAAAATGTAGTTTAAGACATATATGAGACATTTCGATAAAGTTTTATTCCATATTTGTCGGAATTATAACCTAAAAATGTGAAGTGGGACCACCTATTTGTAGGTGTTGTCGCAGTGATTTCGTTAAGAGAATTATTGACTTTCTAAGAAATTTTGGTTGTAATCTCTGCCAAAAGTGATAATTCAAAACATGCCACTTGGCATTGGGACATGTACGCCAACTCCATATGGAACATGTTAGCTAACAAAATGACATTGTTTAGCATATTCAAATTTGGCTAAATGAATATTCCAAAATTTGAAATTCACTTAATATGACAAAATTATCAAGGATGGATACTAATTTTTATTAGTGGAGACAATATTATATACTACAAATTTTCATATAAAAATATATCAATTTGTATAAGTGAAAAACTAATATTATAATCATAACAAAGTAGAAAACATAAGGGGCACCATAAATTATACAAAAAATGAAGACAAATCAACATCTACTAATTATAGTAGATGTGTGTTTTATATGTTGAAATTGTTATGTTATTTTTTCATTTTTAACGCTATTTTTTCTCTATATGTGACCAAACAATTATTCAACAATTTATTTATCATACCGTTACATACACACACACAGATATATATATATATATATATATATATATATATATATATATATTCAAATAAAATTACTCGATAAATTTTAATGGAGGAAGTATTTAATTTTTTTCTCTATATGTGACCAAACAATTATTTCACAAACCCTAAACCCTAAAATTAATAAGTAATGGATAATTTGGTGGGGACATGTGCCTTCATTTACTTGGCTATAGATTCGTCCATGAGGATAACACTCAGAAAAAACATTTCTTCAATATCAACTTACCTCTTTTAAGTCCTCTGAAAGCACAAATGAAAAACTTAACATGAAAAACATTAAGAATAATGAAAACTATCAACACATGGTAGAGTTGAATATTAAGTGAAAAAAATATTACGACGTACAAAAAAACATGATATGACAAAAATAACATGGTTCTTTCCCTAAAAATAATTAATATGGTTCTTAATGTGTGATAACATCAAAAAGAACACAAAGTGTGAATAGTACCAAAGAAGCAACATCTTCTTATGGTTCTCCAAATGTTGATATAAAGAGAAGTACATAAACTTATGTTATGAGAGACTCATCATCTAATATTATAAATCTTACACTCAATGGAGCTCGCATCTAATAATCCCTTTGTGTGTTCTTTCTTTAATGCAACAAAGAAGTTTGTATTATTTATTAATAACCAAGCAAAACAGACTATAATTCAACACTATTATCCACACATTATACATTCTAAATCCAAGAATAATGATCTCCCGCGCAATGTATACATCGTAAGGGATTAATAGTTTTGATCAAGAAAGTAACCTTACAATTTGAATAATCTTTAATAATTAAAGATCTTTCCCAATGTTTTGGGAGTACGAGAGAAACAAGGAAATCCATAGTTGACTTGTGAGTTTTGAGATGTGTCCAAAAAGAAAGATCTAGTTTCTTTTGAAAATAGGAGTAGTGGACACATCTTAATTAAGTGTCTTGGACAACCTAAAAGATAAAGTTTCTTCAAGGTTGCAAGTAACATTTACACAAATCAATTAGGGATCCTTAGGTCCCCAACCAAAGTTGGGTCCTTTGGATTTGTGACAAATGTAGATTATTTAGGTACCCACATCATAATGCCCTTTGTTACTAAGACTTTCATGGCATGTCAATGAGGTGTGGTATGTCCAATTTCTCTACAATAATTGCACCTAAGTTTATGCTCATGAATTTTGCTATTACAATATTTATTTTGAAATCCCCTTTTTGGAAGTTTTTTGAAATGTGAATTAGTAGTTTTTGGAGATCGTGTAGCAAAATTTATGGATGCACTTGAGGCTTGTTCTATCTTACTTTTTAGAGATACAATATCAAATTGTAACCTAGGAAAAACTTCACATGTACCAATGTCTTTGGATTTAGGAGACTTTGATACATTAACACTAGGTGATTCTTTAGGAGGAATTACAAATTGTTTTTTCTTTAGAGATGCATGTTCCTTTTTGAGATTTTCAAAATCTTTCTTTATTTTTATAATATCGGCTTCCAATTTGAGAATAGCTCTCTTTGGGGGTGCCAATGGTTTTAAAGGCTTTCATGGCATCTCCATGCATTTCTACTATAGCATTTTGCAATTCATTGTAAGAATGGTTAAAATTGGAGTCCGAGTCACTAACCTCAAGTGGCTTTTTCTTTTGTCCCATGAAACATAGTTGAGCAACTTCATCGTTTTCGGAGTCACTTCGTGTAGAGGAGGTTTCATCATCTTCCCATGCTATGTAGGCTCTCTTTCCTCTTGACTTATCAGATGAACTCACTTTGCCTTTTAACTTGATTAGATCGGGACATTCGCTCTTTAAGTGACCGAACTTGTCGCATCCAAAGCAACTTGGACCTTTTTCTTCTTTACTTGTCTGTCTTTTATATTGCATATTCCTAGAGTTCACTGAGCTATTGTCACTACGTCTTAGACCATGCTTTTGAATGTAGCGGTTGAACTGTTCACGAACAACCCCATATCTTCTTCATTAGGTGACTCTCCTCCGGAATCACTATCCCCATTGTTTGATAAACTTGCCTTGGACGAAGAAGCCTTAAACGCGATCGACTTCTTTCCCTTCATTTTTGAGTCTTCCTCACTAGATTTCAAATGGATAATCTCATGTTCATGTTCCTTTAGCTTGCCAAAGAATGTGATCATACTAAGAATATTGAAATTTTGTGATTCCTAGATAGCGATAACCTTGGTCTGCCGTTCCCTTATCATACATCTCAAAATTTTGTTAGTGTAGTCTTGGTTTGAAATGTCCTTACCAAGGTTTTGCAACTTGTTAACAATATGACTGAATTTCATTTGCATAGAGGAGATGGATTCACCTTCGTCCTTGCGAAAAAGTTCATATTGTTGTACAAACATGTTAATTTTTAATTGTTTGACATCGTTGGTTCCTTCGTGAAGGGTTTTCAACGCATCCCACTTATTCTTAGCGATCTTACAATGAGAGATGAAATGATACTCATTTACTCTAAGAGAGGAAATGAGAATGTTTCGCGTCTTCAAATCATATTGTATCTTCTTTTTGACATCGTCACTCCAATCAACTTTTGACTTTTCTAGTTGACACCATTGGCAATAACTTGCGGTTGGAACCGCCCGTTGACCATGGCATCCCACACGTCTATGTCAACCGATTGAATATGAACGCTCATGCATTCTTTCTAATATTCATAATTTTCTCCGTCAAAAATAGGTGCTCTATTGTAATCCCCCTTGGGCTCCTTATTTGCCACATCGATCAACTTTTCTGGTAGTTAACCGTTAGTGAAGAGACCAAGCTCTATATACCCTTGTTGATCTATATGGCCAATAAGGTTGCATGCTACAGGGGGGGGGATAGCGGTTTGAAAAATTTACGGAGTTTTAGCGAAAGCGTTTTGAAATTTTTTGACCAATTGGAATATGCTTTGAACGATCACAAAAAGTTAAGACTATGTACTAATAAGATTTACAATAGAATTGAGTGACTCACAATATAAATCTTATTTCAATCAAATATTAATAGTACTTGAACAATTTGCAAAACAAGACAATTTCAAAGCTAAACCTATAAGAGAAAGTAACAAGCTACCAATCAAAAACACAATGTATACACAATAAATTGGTTAGGAATTGAAACTAATTGATCCAAGTAAAATAGTGAAAACCTAATTTAAAGAATTAGGCCAATTTTAATTAAAAAAAACTTAGATCAAAATCAATTTCCATTCTATCAATTTATCAATTAAACATATACAACTATCAAAATTAAAGAGGATAAGGGAAAAGAGAACGAAACCAAGATTTTTATAGTAGTTCACCCTTTCGTCCTTGCTTCGGGCTATGTCTACTATTCTTGGTGAAAAAACGCCTCCACCAAGGACTTCCACTAATAGTAACAATGTTGAATACAAATGTGATTATCATAGTTCCTTGAAACTATCCTAGTTCTTCAACCCATATGTAAGCACTCCCCCAAACTTCAAATAACCTTTGATCTTGGTGCTTCTTTATGTCTTCAAATCCTCAATCACTTGTGCAATCCTTCGAACTCTTCACTCAAGCTCTTCGATGCTACGTCCAACAAATGGATCCCCTTGAACACAAAAACAATTAGAAAGAACCCCCGAGAACTTTAGATGTGGAATGAGATTATTCACTTCACTTTAGAACCTTGATTAAACCCAACCAATTTTCTTGAAAGAACCAACTTACAATCTCTATTAGCACCCTAGCAAATCATATGACTCAAAGTACAAAGTGATTCTAAGAAAAAGTGTTTAATCTTGAAGGATGTATGAACAATGAGTTTTTGAGACCTATAGAGAATAGATGCAAATGATTCAATGCTTTGGGTGTTATGAGGAAGTGTGTATATATAGAAAAGGGTGGCAAGTGCAAAATTGCAGCCAAAAACAACATAGTGAATCGATTCACTAAATGTGTGAATCGATTCAGACAACAAGAAGACAAGCCAGATGATGATTGATACGATTCAGACTAAAAGTGCCCAGGATGAAGATTGAAACGATTCAGATTATATTGAATCGATTCAGTACGAGTCAGAAAGTTTTCATGATACGATTCAGGCAAGTTTGACTCGATTCAAATGTGAATCAATTCAAAATATCATGAAACAATTTCACACAAAGTCAAAAACTTTGTGTGATACGATTCAAGCAATAGTGAATCAATTTAGAGGTGCAAAAAATGAATTTTGACATTATGAATGAAGTTTACTTGGGCTATAGGCTAACCAGACCACATGGAATCACACGGTACTAAGAGACACATATTACTTGGGTGTTTTAACATAGTTTTAAGCTATAATACCAAAACAAAACAATCATCAAATAAAACAACTAACAACATCAACTAAGATCATCTAACAAACATCATCAAAACACAACCTAAAGCTAGACAAGCTTCAAAAATAATAAATAAAACTTGACTAAAAAAAGAGGTATTATTCATCGTATTTATACCATAAACAGTGGAGATGTCACCGTATATTATCTAAAATATGTGTTAATATATCATTACTCAAACTAAACAAAGTTATCATATACTGAAAGGCCAATAAAAACTTCTCAACAAGCCAAAAAACAAAGTGAAATTTCTCAATAAAAAATAAAATGGTGCACCAATAAGTTTTTACCTTAAAAAAGAAAAGAAAAAAACAGAAAGCATTGGTGTAAAAAGAGGACTAAGAAGAGTGTCAAAAGGGTAGTATTTGTTTGTGGCAAATGGAAGATGCTTGCATGTGCTATTGGCAGTTTGCTAAACCACTATACCCCACATGGATTTTTGGAGATTTTCTAATTCTAACAATGAAAGCTACAAAACCACACGCTTTCCACCACAAAACAGCTTTTGTTACTACTTCAAAAATTGTTTTAATAAGCTGTTATTAAATTAACTGCTATTTAAAGCACTTATTCACCCCTAGCGGCTTTTGGTCCCAACATTTTAAAAGCGGTAGTTAAAGTTGTAACTGGCCCAATTGTATCTACTTTCACTCTCCCTCAAAGGTCTATAAATTAAGTACCTTACCCTTCATTCTTTCCTCACTCACCACTTCACATTCTCTCTCTCTCATTGACCCTTCAATACCAAAGTAATTGCATTTCATTTCTTTACTAAACTATACATTACTTTATGTCTAGTCCAAAATTACACATTTTCAACTAAAAATGTTGTAACTAAATTTTTTTCATTTAAATTTTCAGGCAAAAATGGCTCTAATTGGTTTTCTCTTGGTGGTGTTTCTCACAATGTTTTCATATGCCTATGGTTATGGTGGAGGATGGGTTAATGCACATGCAACTTTCTATGGAGGAAGTGATGCATCAGGAACAATGGGTATGCAATAACAAAAAAGTTAACATTTTTATACTATTTAAGCAATTTGGACCAACCCCTTTTAACTAATTTATTTAATATTGAATTTTTTTTTAGGTGGTGCATGTGGATATGGAAACCTATACAGTCAAGGTTATGGAACAAACACTGCTGCTTTAAGCACAGCTTTGTTCAACAGTGGTTTAAGCTGTGGTTCTTGCTTTGAGATTAGGTGTGCTGGTGACCGTAAATGGTGTCTTCCTGGCTCTATTTTGGTCACTGCTACTAATTTCTGTCCACCAAACAATGCCTTGCCTAATAATAATGGAGGATGGTGTAACCCTCCTTTACAACACTTTGATCTTGCTCAACCTGTTTTTCTTAGAATTGCTCAATACAAAGCTGGAATTGTTCCTGTTTCTTACAGAAGGTAACATTTTAATATTTTTTTCTTCATTTTTTGTTGCATTTTAAGATTAAATTTGTATAATGGGTTGGCCCTCCATGTCACTTTCAACTTTTTTATTTTATTTTATTTTTAATCACATGTATTTGGAAGTTTCCCTACTTTCTTGTTTTTTATTAGAGTGTAATTTCTTTTAGTTACAAGATTTTAACTTTATCGAGCTAGTTAATGGGGTTGGTAATTTTGTAGTTAAAGTAATGTATTTTTTTCTCTCTAAAGGGGTTGATGAATGAAACTACACTATTAATTAACTTTTGAAGATTATTTATATGTATAATATTAAATTGAATTAAATTAAATTTTGTTTGATGTTTGATGAAATTATATATCTATCTTTTTATATAGTACCCTTCACTGTTAATTGTACCATTTGACCTCCATAATAAATAATTTTAAATGTTTTTTTTTTCAAAATAATAATTAATACTAGTACTTTGAACTTTGACATCAACAATTAAAAAATAAATTTTTTTTATTAAAAAAAGGACACTTAGATAGAAAAGGAAGCAATGAATAACTAGTAAGTAATTTAGTTGTGTTTCTAAAAAAAAAGTAATTTATTGTTGTTTGGATTTGTGTAGGGTACCCTGCAGAAGAAGGGGAGGAATTAGGTTCACAATCAATGGACATTCCTACTTCAACTTAGTTCTAGTAACAAATGTGGGTGGTGCTGGAGATGTACATTCAGTGGCTATTAAAGGGTCAAGATCAGGGTGGATGCCAATGTCTAGAAATTGGGGTCAAAATTGGCAAAGCAACAATTATCTTAATGGCCAAGCTTTGTCTTTCAAGGTTACAACAAGTGATGGCAAAACAGTCATTTCCAACAATGTTGCCCCATCTGGTTGGTCCTTTGGTCAAACCTACACTGGTGCCCAATTCCGTTAGACACACCATATCAAAGTTCTATGTCACATAATTAATTAAAATTAATCACATACAATTTATGAAGTTGTATGATGTAATTTTCTTAAATTGAGTATTAGTATAACTCAATAGTATACTAGGGTATTAGATAGTATGCTAGTTTTGGGGGTTGAGGTGAGATGGGTTGGTTGGTAAGTAATTGAAATTGAAATTGAAATTCTAGGGGTTAGAAAATGTGAAGGGCTTTTTTTGAATTGGCCTTTCATCATTTTGATTGTAGCAAGATGGTTCATATTTAATTGGACCTTCTTGATTATTGGAGTCTTTTTCTAATCTTCAGCTGGCAAAGAAGCTAGCAAAGAAGATTATGGTTATTTATATTTTATTATCTTAGTATTTTACTATTTTGGAAGTGGTGGAAAATTATACCACCCGCCATATTAGTATTGTTAGAAGCATTGTTTGCTTCACTAATTCTATGTTAGCAAACTTTGCTGAGTGATTAATAGTATGTTGGTGTATTGGAGATTGTAGTTGTAAAATGTCCTATGAAGCAAGTAATGGAAAGTTGAAGTGATTTGCTAGTATTCTTACTACCTCTTGTTAAATTAATGTATGATTCATAATGGAAACAATTAAGTTTGTTGATTTGCTAGTATTGCACATTAATTTAATAAACTAATTATTAACATTGTCATTAAAAAAACTTGTAGCCTTTTAATTTGCAAAGTAAGGAAATTTAATTTTACATAGACTAAGAGATTAAGAGTATCTTTCAAATTTATTAAAATAGAAAAAGAAGATAGAGTAGTAACAAAGTAGAAAAGGAAAGCTAAAAGAGAAACAACTATCTCCATGTGCAAATGCCAAATGTCAAAGAGAAACAAAGACTTGCCTTTTTATGGTGTAAATATGACATGTGTAGTTGGATTCCTTTCTTGTTCATAACAAACATTGCTTGCATATGTTGCTTTCACTATTATAACTATTCAACCATATGCATTTTGATTTTACTATGTCACATGAATGATGCTCAACTTCCAACAAAAAACAAATAGGGAAGACTTTCTATACATGGAGATGGAGGGTATAGTTGTTTATTGAATTAGACTACGAATTCTTTTAATTAAGCAATTCATTTTCAAGAGTCAAATGATGATTAAATTAATGGTTAATTTTAGGTTTAGTTAATTTTTTGTCCTTTGAGGCTCAATTTGTTCTCTTTACTCTAAATAAAAAGGTGTCAATATTGATTATGTGGTACATTTATAAAATAAATTAATCTTATCTTGAAAATTGGAAATGATATTCATTTTGGGCAATTTTCCCCAATGTAACACATATTATGAGACGTAACTAGTAGTCATTAAAGTATAAATAAAGGATAAATAACCTTCCTTAAAAAAAAGAAGATAAATAACCCAAGACAAAACAAAATTAAATATGAACAAACTAATAATCAGTAAATTGATGATTTCCTCGTATTAATACTACTCTTGAACTTTTAATCTTTAGCTTGGATATCAAGTTCTATTCCTACTCTGCTTCGTGCAACAAAAAGTTTGTCAAAAACTCTTTAAAAATAATAATAGTAACAATGTTTAGAAATCTTTGTCAAAAAAAGATTAACATAAAAATCAAAACACGACTTTGAATTTATTATTGGAGGGTTGAGTAGCTCAACTTAATTATATCTATAGATACTCATTGTCATCTCTAACTATAATGCAACATTTGCTAACGTGTTAATATTTTGTGAAACATGTAAATTTTAAGTTTTTGAAATCAGTAGTTAATTTAAATCTCTCGAATCACCTATTTTTTTTAAATCTATAGGACTTAAATACTTTTAATTTGCAAAAAATAAATAAATTATTTGATGAGTGACAAAGTATGATAAAGACAGCCACAAGATAAACAACACTCTTCATGTGCAAATGTCAAAGAGAAACAAAGACTTACCTTTTTATGGTGTAAATATGACTTGTGTACTTGGAATCCTTTCATGTTCACCACAAACATTGCCTAAATATGTTGCTTTTAATTTTACTATGTCACATGAACGATGCCCAAACATCCAACAAAAAACAAGTGGGGAAGACTTGTCCAATATCCAATTTTCTATACATCGAGATGGAGGTTATCATTGCACTACATATTGAAGTAGACTATGATAATTTTTGTTTTTTTTAATAAGACTATGGATTCTTTTAAAATTAAGTTTTTTCCCCTTAACTTAGTTTTGAAGTTCAACATGGTTCAATAACTCTAAAAAGTGTTAATTGCAACTTAAGTTAGATATGTTAGTGCAAGTTAGTCATTTCCATTCAAATTCACATAAACATCATGCAAATAAGCATTTCATTAGTCACTAATCTTAATTCCCCCTATTTAACAAAATTAATGTTTCTACAATTTAACTTCTCTACCAAAAATTTCCTAAGTCTTTGCAATCTAAAACAAAAAATGTCTTAGAACCGAGTATCATCTTTTATCACATCTATGAAACTTGGTTAATCATGGAAATTGTTGCTCAAATGACATTTCACACGACTCTTTAGATTTCAAAACTAAGATGGGTGCCTAAATGTTGGTGTGGGGTACTTATGGTTATTGTTAGGAGGACCACTATTATTCTCCTTCCCTCCTCCACCAATTTGTTGTATTTTTCCAAATTGAAGTTTTTATAACGTTTCCCCTTAAATTCACCTATTTGTTGTATTTTTCAGAATTGCTTTTATTTTATTTGCTTATTATATGAATAACATTCTTGCCCCGTTAAAAAAAAAAAAACTAACTCTTCCAAAAGAAGCTAAATTAAACTGTATTTAAAAAAGACTTGATTAAAAACAATTAGTGTTTGGTAGGGATATTGAGGCATGCAGATCTAAGTTTGAACCCACTTATTTCGACACATCCAAATCATTCTGATCCATTGTAGAAATACGTGGGTGGTGCACTCGCCCTTGTGATCGCCACCTCTTTTCATTAAACTGTCGGCTTTGCCGCGGTTGGTTATCATGGTGAGTGCATATCACTATTGTCTGTCTCTTATTTATTTATTAACATTTTCCTATAAAGAGTATAATTTATCTGATATTTATTTTTTTTCATTTTTTCAAGCAAACCCGTGAGCAAAGCCCTCACCATAAAATATTGAGAAGAAGAAAAATGGAACAAAGGAGAGGATGACCAAACCAAAACCCTCTCAATCAATATGAAAACCTAATACAAGGTAATATTAGCCTATTCCTTCTAAAACTCTCTCTAACAAACAAAGAGAGAGAGTTCCAAAAAGAAAGGGTAGTAAAGGACAAACCAAGATTAGCTCAATAATCATCACATTCATTCTTTTAGTTCTAAAAAGATAGTTACACTTACACCAGCGGTTTCTTAGATTCCAAAGAATCAACAAACTATTGTTGAAGGAATGAAGGCCATCACCAGCTATTTTGAGTTTTTTTCTATCCAAAGACTAGACCAATTGTAAGCATAAGCCAAATCCACATCTCTTACAGCTCCTGCATGATCAGCTTGAAAGGCTCAATTGTTAGAACTAAAAGATCAGAGATCTATGAAACACGAATACGGACACAGACATGACACGGACACTGACACCGCTAATAATTTGAAAAAATCACATAATTCAGTGTAATTATATTTGTCGGTGTCAGACACGACACGTGTCCGACACCGCGACATGTCTAATATGAAGAGTGTCCGTGCTTCATAGTCATAGATAGAGACATGTGAGCACTTCTTTGTCTTGTTGCCATCTAAAGCTACATTGGAGGTAATCTTCCCATCATTGAATCTTTATTTGTTTATGATAACATTGAAAATGTTTACTTAAGTAGAAGTAACTTCCTTTTGCATTGATGTGTCCATGATTTGTGGCAAAGCTTCGAAATATCTCCAAGAGATGTAAATTGCAAAGTAGTACTGAGGATATTGGCAAACCAACACCATATTTGAATAGCATAAGGGAATTTAAAGAACAATTGGAAGGTTGATTCAACATTATTATAGCAAAAATTGCACATAGAAGGAAGCGGCATCTCATCTCGATCAACTTGTCATCAGTTGGGACTTTATCGATCATGACTCTCCAAACAAATACATCCCTAGCAGGTGGGACATCAGGGCTCCAACTATCATTTGTTCAATCTAAAACTGAATTGTGTTTAGCTTTGAATAAGTATGAATCTTTGAAGGTTGGGGGTACCATTACCAGCACGTTTCCAAGCTAGCCGATGTGTCTTATCTTCTAAAGGGATATTAACTTGCTCCATAAGTAATCTCATATTAGGATTCATCTTAGCCAAAGTTAGAGACTCTTGCTGAGAGCTGAGAATGGATGTTATGAGGAATATGCAAGACCATAACAAGAGTTCATTATGTCTCAACATAGCTTCATGTTTGCTGCTTCATTCAAAGAAACCTAGCTTCTAACTCCCGAACCACCTTCCTCATACGGCTTGCACAACTTTTTCCAAGACACAATGAAGAGCTTTCTCTTTGAGATGTCCCCACTCCAAATGAAATGTCCGATACAATTTTCTAAATCCTTTATAATGGAAGCAGACCAAGAGTAGACAGATGAAGTGTGTAAAAGCATAGATTGAATCACATATTTAATTGCGTAATTATGAAGCAAGACAAACACAATCGCTTATGCATCTTCCATGAATAAAACCTTTCTGCTCTTTTGAAATTATACTTACATGATCTGAGCCAATACTTCTGCAAGAACTTTAGAAATGATTTTGTATTTAAAGTTAGCCGTAGGAATTGGTCGAATTGCTCTATTGTATCAGCATAGGGACTCTTTCGAATAAGAATAAGGGTGTTTGTATTATAATTAGGCATTATCCATCCAAAAGCAAAGAACTGAATAACATCACTTATGACATCTGCTTTAATAATCTCCGGTATGACTTCATCTCCAATTTTCGATGTGGAAATCGTTTTAGTTGTATTTTTTATTTTTTTAGATTCTGTGGAAGAACTTTGTGTTTCTGTTCCCTTCCAAATGCAATCAATCTTAGTCTTCTCCTTCCAAATTAACTCTTTTTTCTCAAGAGCATTTTCCAAATCAATATGAGCCAACTTCTCTTGATTCAATAAATTATCAGTGTGACCATTAGTATCAATATCCTCTTGCAAAGCCTGCAACTTCTCCTTAGCCTCTTTAAATATCTCATGCACATTTCCAAAGACAATTTTGTTCCAGCTTTTCAATTTGTCCTTTTATAGTTTTAGCTTCTTATTCAACACATAAATTGGACAACCAACAATTCTAACACACCAACAATCAGAAATTAGATCTTTACAATCTTCATGCTTTGACCACATGCTCATGAATCTAAATTGAGAAGTAAACCTTTTCTCATTGCAATAAAATTCTAATCAGCAAGTATCCAACCAAGATTGGTTACACATTGCTCTAATAAGCCTTCGTTGCGCAAATATAAACAAAAAAACTGATGAATGAGTAACATTTCAGTAATACCAATTCAGTTATATCTCCATTTTCAATCAAATTATACTGACCAATGTCAAGAATGCATGCAATCAATACTATGCATTTCATAGATGACTGCAGATTCATCAAATACAAGATCTCGTGAATTTTGTTTATGGTCAGTTTTTCATTATTGGTTGTTTATTAGAGATTATGTGTTGAGTTGGCTTTCACGTAAGTATTTCTTGTGTTTTGGACAGACACAAATACACACACTTTTTTTTTTATATAGGCCTTTAGGATTTTTTTTTTGTCAAAGGCCTTTAAAATTTTTATACAGTTGAAATAAAAGCAAGAGCAATTATATATTATTCCTATATAATTATTGTTTTGTTTTTGGATAGGACAAGATTTCGACACTCTCTAACCATTTTCTCTTTGTTGACAGAAAAAGATGAGCCAAATCCTCTAGATTACCACACCCTCCTACACAAGATTGAGAAGTAGTCGGTATCACACATCTCCTTTTTTAATGAGTCGTCGATCATCCACCTTCGTAATGTGTAATCAATCCAAGAGTAAATGCCCTATTGGTGTTCTATCTTCATATAATTCATCCTGTTTTTTGCTTATAGCTAAATCTGACACACAATTAACAAAGTTTCTATGCCATGGGGTTTGTTGAACGAACATGAAACTCAACTTCTCTATCCGAACAAACACATGAAGCTAAGATAGATAGAGAAAGCCATTTGTAATCAGATTTCTTAGCATAAGTTTTGGGTTCCAAGTACAAAATAGAAAGAGGAAGAGAAAGATATAGAAGTTGAGTTTCATCGGTGGGAAGCTTTGGTGCTTGAAAGCAAGCTCTTGGATGCTTCATCATCACAATCGATCTTTTCTCTGTTAGTTACTCACATTATGGGTAACTAAATTCTCTTTGTGCTAGGGATTAAATGTAAATAGCTATGAATTTGATGTATTACTCTTAATTTGGGTGGTTTTATATAATCTATGCATTCAATATAATCTTTGGTATAAACATGTTCTTAATGCTTTTGTCGCCGTGCAATCCGCAAACGATGTTTTAATTTAACAAGTGCGAGACATCGACTTGTTACTTGAGGGACATGGTTTAAATCATGTATAGATGTTAATTTCTAGACATAAGGTTATGTTTATATTTATACATAAACTATATGGTCATATGTCATCGATTCAAATGGCTATTTTGCTTAGCATCAAAAGTTCATTCATACGATGGACTTCACGTTGTTTGCCGGACATGGAAATGTAGGGAGAGGGATATATGAGGTTATACTTGAAGAATAGAAAGTATACAATCAATTAAGATGAACCATAAACGAATAGCTACTAAAGTCTAATCTCGACACAACATTCTCTATTTCTGCTAAACTCTTACTTAACCAACTTTTCATAAGACTGATTTAGAAATTTTGCAAAATCAAAAACAAATCGAATTAAAACGCGGTATATATTGTTCGATACAATTCTTTGATAAACTGGCACAAGACTTACTATTGTGCGAAGGACCATATAGTCCTTCTTATTAATGAACAAATCTATTCGGAGTTTAGTTGCTATTGTTGCATACCATGATTATGAAAGCTTGTAAATGGATGTCAAGACTACTTTCCTTAATTAAAATCTTCTTGAGGATGTCTACATGACACACCTTGAAGGTTTTGGCATTCCTAATGAGACCAAGAAAGTATGCAAATTACAACGATCGATCTATTTAAGCAAGCTTCCAAAAGTTGGAATCTTCGCTTTGATGAAACTGTAAAACAATATGGATTCATTAAAAACAAAGGTGAACATTGTGTATACAAGAAGGTTAGTGTGAGCATAGTATCATTTATGGTATTATATGTTGATGACATATTACTTATCGAAAATGACATCCCCACATTACAAGAAATCAAGACTTGGTTTGGGAAATGCTTTTCTATGAAAGACTTAGGTGAAGCCATCTTTATAATAGGAATCAAGATCTACGAAGATAGATCACAAAGATTTCTTGGCCTAAGTCAGAATACATGGCATAGACAAGGTCTTGAGGAGTTTCAAGATGCATGATTCCAAGAAAATTTTCACGCCTCTGTCTCCGAGTATAAACCTATCAAAAGCACAATCCCCTTTACCTACAGAATAAAGGGATCGAATGATTAATGTTGTGTATGCATATGCAATTGGATATATCATGTATGCTATGATATGATATTTACTCAATCATATGTCTCGAATGATTTACGTGCAACGAGTATGTACCGTCTGATCCTGACAATGATCATTGGATTGATGTCAAAAACATTCTTAAATACTTGAGAAGAACTAAGGATACATTCTTGACTTATGGAAGCCAAGAGAGCTCGCTATAATAGGTTACACCGATGCTAGCTTCCAGACAAATTATGATGATTTTAAATCGCAATCTAGCTATATGTTTTGTTTAAATAGTGACGACGTGAGCTGGAATAGTTTAAAGCAGGAAACAATTGTTGATTCTACATTAGAGTATGAGTATACTGTAGCATCTAATGCCACAAACGAAGTTGTTTGGATCAACAAGTTTTTATCTGTCCTTGAAATAGTTTCAAGCATTGTGGATTCCATTTAATTACTCACTGATAACAATGGAGCAATCACACAAGCTAAAGAACCTAGACCTACCCAACGATCCAAACACATATTTAGGTGCTACCGTCCCATTCGAGAGATCATCGACATAGGAGATGTGAAAATATGCAAAGTACCAACACCAAACAATGTTGTCGATCCACTAATTAAAAAAAGGTGAATTCATTTTTTTTTTAATTTAAACATTATTATTTCTAATTCAAAAATATTGTTTTTTGATTTTTAAAGGAAAAATCACACCATGAGTTTTTTTAAGGAAAAATATGAAGGTTAGACATGAGTTGAATAAAAAGTAAGGATTAATTTCATAGATGGAAAATTTTCGAGGGACCAAAAACCTAAAGAATATTTTAGAAGAACTAAAATCAAATGTTGATATATTTAAATAGATCATTTACTTATTTAACTCTAAAATAAAAAACTCAAGTATTATAAATATATAAGATAAAAGACCCTAAGTAATTTTATCACTTTTGAACTAGTACCCTTAAGAAATCTGTCCGCAAGACTTTTAACTTTATTTATCGTTTACTCCTGGCTAGCTAAGCTCGTGTACAAGGTGGGATATTGCACAAGATCTCAAAATTTTGATGGACCAAATTTTCCCAAAAACATTACATAGAAACGTCCAAGGATACAAATTTTAATCAAATTAAATTTTCAAACTTAATTATATCCGTAAATCCCAAGCCTTGAGGTCTCGAAAATGTTTTTGATACTCAAAATTAGAACAACTCCAAAACATTTAAGACACCTGATTATATTTTTTAACCCTCCGGCTCTCTAGGTGAAAGGACATTGGTAATCTGGAGTTCAGTCGAAAGATAACTATAGCATAATCAAGAATTGTTCCATGCAGAAATCGAATTCAGGTTCTCGTGAACAATTCATCATTTAGTAGATCCCATTAACCACTTGAACTCAACTACTTAACACCTTAATTTCATTCATATAATTAAATTTTAGGGTACATGATCACTTTGGTTTCTAACTCTGCACCTCACTGTCATAATGGTCCCTGACACAGAAAAAAATACAAAACAATCCCTAACTCAAAAATATGTTAATCACTTGAATCCTTGACGTTAAATTTGGCCGTTAAATTTAAAAAAAAACCGATGTTTTTTTGGCTGACAATATGTTATGACATGATATTAGGGACTAAATTGAAAGAACATATTTTCAACATCTTCATCTTCTCTGGGTATGAGACTGTTTTGTATTTTTTCTTGAGCCACGAACCATTATAACAACAAAATGCATAATCAAGAACCAAAATAACCATTTACACTAAAATTTATAAAGAAATACGAAAGTAATGTGGGTGCAAGTCATATCTCTTTATCTAATTAATAAAAGGAAAATGTTAAAGTGCCTCAAAACATTGTCACAACTCTAAATAAACACAAAATATTCATAAAAAACTCATGACTCTCTAAGGGTGTATTTGGTAGGAGAGAGTTAGAGATGAGAGAGTTAGGGAGGAGAGAGTTAGAAAAGAGATTGTTAACTCATTATGTTTGTTTTGGAGAGAAAGAGGGAAGAGAGACCCAAAATGTATGGACCCCACCCACTTTTTGTTTCTTCCCTAGACTGCGGAGAAAGAGGAGAGAAATGGCTTAGTTTATCTTTTTCCAGCAATACCCTTGTGTTACATGTGAACTTATGTTTTTCTTTTTTACAAAATTGTGGTTTTTAATTTATTTTTTACACATTGTGGTTGGTTGTTATTCCAGCATTGCGTAATGAACCTGTAATAGTTTGCAAGTATTACATTATAGTATTTCACTTTAGTTATTATAAAAAAAAAAAGAGGATATATTACATTATAGTATTTGCAAGTATTACATTATAGTATTTATTGTGGAATGTGAATTTTTATTTTTTAATGATCAGTGGAATGTGAATTTATTTGGCCTTAGTTTAATTAAAATAAATAAAGTGATACATATATGTGTTTATATAGTTTAAGGATATTTTTGTCATTTCAAAAATCAGACACACTTCATTCTCTTCTTTTTCTCTCTTCTTTCTCTTGTACCAAATAATACATCAAATCTACTCTATTTCTCACATCTTTCTCTCTTTCCACACTCTCTCTCACCTATTTCTCTCTTCTTACTTTCTTCTCACAACCAAACACACCCTAAAGAAACACAAACTATGATATGATATGAGCCGTCCATCACCCATCCTCGTAAGATGCAATCAATCCAAGAGTGGTGAAGCTTCCATGTCATCGATCCTTGTGGGAAAGAATTGGGGATTGGGATTTGCACGTAAAATAAAGAGGTCAGTCATGAGTGATTGAGCAAGAGCCGTTTGGGATTATATAAGGTACACAAAGACTTATATAAGCTCAGTTTGATTACAGCAAGTTATAATATATCTATGCATTTTCACTTCGGCTATGTTTGGTTGATCAAAGAAAGTAAAAGGAAAGAAAGTGAAAGGAAAGATTGTGTAAGGAATGAATGAGAGTAGAAAGTGAGTTGATTTTACTAGTTGTTTGGTATAATAGAAAGAGGTAGGAAAGAAAGATAAAATATTAAAAATTAAAAAATGTTAGATTTAGTAAATTACATTACTACCCACGTATTAAATTGATATGTATATACATATATGAATATATATAATATAATACCTTCCTAAAAAAATATATAATACCAAAAAAAAAAAAAGAACACATGCACAGCAACAAAAAATTATTAAAACCAGACACAAGAAAACTACTACCTAAAAAATCAAGCGTGGGAAGGAAAAAAAATAGATCAACATTATAAAAGTAATAAAACAAGGGTATTTATGACTTTTCATCATATGAATGAGTTTCTTCCCCACTTCCTACTCTAACCAGCGCGGAAACAATTTTAGGCGTGGGTCCCATCGATATGCTTCTTTCCTATGCCTTTCTATGGTGTTCCAAACTATGGAAACCTCTCCTTTCCACTTTCTTTCTCTCCACTCACAATCTTTCCTTCCTCTATCAGTTGAAACAAACAGACCATTCTTTATTGGTTCTTACTTCATTCAACACCTCACTTTTCTATTCATTGGTTTGCTGCAGTTATCAATGTTATTGAATGCTGATATCACAAGGAGCAATTTGATGCATATGATTTTTATTTCTTCCATCGTAATTTCTTTGATTAATTTGATAAGTATTTGTTTAGTAACATGAATACATTTATTAATTTGTCCATTTCAAAATAAATAAATTTAAACGTACATAGGGAAATTTTGACTCATTATACAACAAATCTTTGTGTGTACATAATTCTCAAGATAGTCATTCATAGACTTGTTGCAACTATGGAGGCTCAAATGAGAGCAGTTCTTGACTACATTAAAGCGAAGGAAGGTGGTTCACTGCCTGCAGAATTAGCTGCTGCCTTATTTCCCAATGTACACCACAGGTTGCAACTATTCTTTTTTATATCAATTAGATGCATTTCTCTAGTTTTTTTCATCATCAATCTTTATATTCATCAATTATGAAAAATTGATTTTGGATAATACTGTCTTTCAAGCTTTTACTTTGATAATAACTTTTACTTTGCATAGGTTGTTGAATTGACAATATCTTCTTGCTTAATTTGAGTTAACAATTGTAATATTTTTTGCAGGAATCAAACGTAGGAGGTGAATCTTCAACAACCTAATGACATAACTAGATCATCAGATGCAAGCAATGCCCATGGAGCACGAGAGTCCTAATTTTAGTGACATCAGTTGTGTAGTCATTTTTATGTTTTGAAACTTGTTATTCTTCCATTATCATTGAATTTGAAGATGAGTTCGAAAAGAGAGACGCGAGTTGATTCAGAGGTGAAGAGGAGGAAGAAGAGTGAATTAGAAAATAAGAGCCAAAATTGAAGACTGACCTGCATATTAGAGATTGAAAAATGGAGACAGGGAAGCAAATCGGAAACACCTACAACACAATGACTTCATTATCTTCTTCACCATTGGATTTGACTTTTTTTTATCTTCCCCTTTTGTTCTTCAACACAAATTAGCTTCATTGGCGGCTTAGAAATTGTTGGGGACATTTTGTTTCTTACGGATGAATTCAAAGTTTTTATTTTATCATGGGTTTGTTTTTCTTTTTGGAAAACTTTCTAGGGTTTGTTCCTGAGATGTCAACTTATGGCAATAACTTGACTATGTAAGCTCAAGGGACGAAGTTTGAATTCCCTAAGGGATCGCTTTAAAATGACATTAGTGCCACAATTTCTCCTTCTCCATTTTTCTTCAACATACTAAATCAGGTTTGAACTTTTTTAACAATATTATAGTATAAAGTATCCTCTTGAACAACTATTTATCTCGGTGACCCCAAATACACACAACAAAAGGAAGTTAGCTAGTTCATTCAAAAATGTGAATGCAGACTTATTTTTTAAAATTGGGACATTACAATATTTTTATGTGTGTTGTAAGTTACTTACAATTCTAATATGCTACCAAAAGGTGCAACAATGCAAAAGGAAATCATGAAGGAATACCAAAACAAGGAAGATAAAAAAAAAAAGAGTGCTACTATGTGAATCCAAAATGCACTTGTGGAAAATTTCCCTGATGATACAAATGTTCATCAAAGATATTAACAGCACAAGGACCTGAATTAGAAGTCCAACCATGATGATTATTAGACTGATCAAACCCTTGTTTAGGTGCTTCAAAGTTTGCATTGACATGATAATTATCTACTTGATTTTCATGTGGATTATTCATCCCTGTAACTGGTTGGAGCTTCATATCATTCATAATGTTGAAATTGTTTGGTATGTATGGAACCTGTCCATTAAATTGTTGTAGTCTCACTGGAGCAGTAGTAGCATTGCTCATGTCATTAATGATACAGCTTTCTTGACCAGAATTGGACATGTTTGTTTTGGTGCTTGAGCCAAGATAACTAGCATAACTTCCAAATGATGAGCTTGTTGATCCCTCTACATCTCTATGATAGAACAAAATAAGTTTGATAAGTAGAGATAGAAACAAACATTGAAATATATTCAATTTAATATAAATAAAGAACACCACCATGATCAATTTTATTGATTAATACCTATGCAGCACTGACATAGACACTAGACACGACAGGGACACCGACACGTTGACATAGATAATAATTTAAGAAAATGACATAACTCAGTATAATTATAGGTATCATGTCAATGTTGGTATCAAACACCGACGTGTGTCCGACATCGGAACACATATAATCCGAGGAGTGTCTGTGCTTCATTGCTTCATTAACTAATATAAATGAAATGTAAAGGCAGTCTCTAAGATGCATGTAGAACTGCTTTTTGTTTTAATTTGAGTCTTTGTCATATTTATTGATGTTGGTTTTAATCCCTAAAAATGTGGACTAAATTAACTTTTGTTTATAACACATGACTATATGTAAGGACTAATTCAAACATGAACAAATATTATTGAGATCAAAAGAAAAACTTGTGTTTACGAGGATTAAAAGTGAAAATTGATATATTTTCATTGGTTAAAATATGTTTAAGCCTATAAGTTTTAAACAAAGACAATATTTATTATATTTGTTTTTGAAAACTCAGTATCAGGTCCAACAACCGATTAATCTGAGCATCAAATCCCATCGTCCATTTGTGGAGCCCCATTTAAGCTCTGAATGGAATAGCCAACCAAAATTGACACCGGATAATGTTTATTTTCCCACTGTCAATTTTCTGTTATAACTGAAATAATTTTAATTTTAACATACTACCTTAATGATAAAGCAAACTCAAAAATCAGAATATCAAGGATAGTGTTTTGAAGCTTTCAATACATATACTTAAGAAAAAACAACTCACTTGTGGAGAAGCAAGGTTGAGTCTTCAGGTAGTACTAAATTCTGGCTGTCACCATTAACCATCCAAGACAAAGATTGAAGATGCTGTTGATGACTCATTTTGTAGGGAAGCTGCAATTCATTGAACTAGAAGATAGAGATATTTCAGCCATGTTTTTTATTTTTATTTCATGTGAACAAGTTTAAAAGATAAAAGAAAATTAATTACCCTAAAACAGTTATTTACCTGATTATTGCATTGCAATGATGCCAGTTGTTGCTTTTGTACATTTTCCTAACAAAGTAGGCAGAGTTAGTCAATAATTTAAATGATGCATTATTGAGGATAGTATATATGTTGCTATCATTGCATTTATCCAATTATTTAAGATCTCTTGCTTGCATTAACTTATTTGAGTTTATCTGCTGATATATCGATAAACTGTTTTTAGCTTATTTTCGTAAATTGTTCAGGATAGCTTATGAAAACAACCTATAGTGAATTTTTGTAAACTTAGGTACATACCTTATGAGTTTGAATTTGATTAAGAGACTCCTTGAGTGAATTTTCCAACTGTCCCAGTTTATCCACACTACTAATTTTTTCAATGTCAGACCAATTGCTGAAAAATACAAAAAAAAAAATAAAAAAAAATCTGAGATTAGCTTGCAAGTTGTAACTAAAGGAGATGTTCATCATAATATAATTATTAGTGTGAAACTATAGATTATACAAATAAAAATTAATAAAATCCACCTTAATCTCTCATGAATTTCGGAGATACGCTTATGTAAAAGCTTGGCTTGATCACTCAAATCCTGCACAAATCCAGTTAGTGAAGAACAGAATAACAATGAATGAGAAAATGAGAAAAAAAGGAGTAATTCAGATGTTTACCTCAACAGTTTGACTACTGCAACAAAAAAAACAGAATATTTTAGTGTCTCAACTTGGTGAAATAAATGGTTGAATGTATTGATCAATGTTTTCGAAACCAGATATGAGATCGAACCAATGAGACTTGCAAATCATGGTTCAATCACACTTGAATCGGATATCAAACAAATTTAGAAGTAAAAAGTATTTGAAAAGTTAAAAAGTAAATAAAATGGTTGGGCCGATCGTAGTTGAACCATGGTTCACTGGTTCAACTCATCTGGTTCGATCCGATTCAATTAGATTGCAATATAACTGGAATCAAACCGACAAGCGAATCTGTTGGCTGTTGGTCCAACCAGTTGAACTGGCCAATTCGGTCCGGTTTTCAAAACATTGATATTGATAACGAATTGCTAAATTAGTTGCAGCAAGGCATACCTTGTACCATAAAAGTCTTGTATATTCACATCATGATCTAACTTCTTAAATGTTTTCTTTAGTGCCTGACCTCAAACAAAAAATCATTACTAAGAATGAATGAGAAAACAATTATTGCTTTCAAACCATAAAAGAGAAAGATGTATATTTCAGTATGCAGAATGAATTGTAAGAAAGTGACTTACTTCAAGACTCTCCAATTTCCTGTTAAAATTCAATTGGAGAAAGTTTTATCAAATTCTAATGTATTTAGGATAACAATGCATAAATAATTTGTCTTGTCTCAAGTGATTTTAATTGTACCTCTTTGCCCTTTCTTGTGAAGTTAGTTGAGCAAACTTTGCAATCACCTCCTCAAAGTTGCTACATTCACAAAAGTAGAGGAGACAATAATTAGACAAGGAATGACAATCCTTGTAAACATTAGGAATTCATGTCCTTGAGGGCTCTAATAAAAATAAAATTAATCAAAGCAATTAGGAATTATCATTACTTATGTGTGTTTGGAAAATTTTAACCATTTACACTTTTTTTAGCTTATATAATTTCACGGAGAGAATGCATAGGGAAGTGAGAAAGAGTGAGAAAACATGCATCCAATCACACATATATCATGTTTGGTTCTGTATTTCCCACTGCAATCTTGTGTTCCTATGAGGCTATGCTTTTTCCCGTGATCTCTAGAAGCTGACAAATGTAAGCTTCTGGGTCAACGTAAAAAGTCACCGTGTGTTTGAGAAACGTGACACAATATCAAACGAACACTTAGCATATGTTTGGATTTTCTTCGGATTGCAAAGTCACTATAAATTGAGTGAAAACTTTAATATCATATTGCTAAAATTCACGGTCATATTATAACGATGATTTGGATGCCAATGTTAAAATTTTGTTTCTAATAGTAATAATTCACGCGGGCATACAAGCAATTGTGATTTTCCTTTTTCTAAAAATAGGCTAATGTTAATTATGACCATTAGTTGATACCTTAGGCCCCATAGTATTGTGATCAATTTAAAATGTTCATTGAAGAGGAGCTTCTTCTCCCATCTTTCTACTATCTTTGTAGAAATCGATCACCTCTAAATTTATCAACCCGTATGAGAAAAAACACTTTTTTTTAAAATTGACCCAAACAAACGTGAAAAAAGACGGTGTTTTTCTCATGTGGATTGATAAAACTGGAGGAGTGCAGTGTTTAAGAAGACGTTGGAGAGATAAAAATATCTCTCCTCTTTGAACACCTAACTCTTTCCCAAGTGAATAAAGGTGTGCACCATCATCTTGTGAATTTGCTTGCCTTGGTTTGCCCCATTAAAACTTAGAATTGAAAGTGTGTGACAAGGCAAAGGAAAGTATAACTCTTTGATTTGATGGAGTCAATTACTAGTAACCATCAATTATATATACAACAAACAAGTAAATACCCTATTGGTTTTCTATCAAACATACACTTAACAAACTTCCTTAAACCCATTTTACATTATTGTTACATAACAACAAATTAAGCAAAAATATATACCTGCGCCTCCCTGTGCATAATGAAGGTTTTCCACCTGGAGAAAACATAAGAAGTATAATATCTATATCACATAATATAGATAATTCACTAGCTTTCTTCATTATTCCATTCTTTCTTTTGGCATAGGTTGCTTGGCGTCCATTTGTGTTCTCCAACCTCTTTATCTTTAGCTTTACCCTCCCCATCCTACAAATTCATATATAACCAAAATATTAATTCTTAAATTACAAAAAATCCAACTATTTGAGCTTAACCATTACTTTAATTTCCATTTCTGATATATTATTATAGAAATTCCAATTAGATATTTCTTATAACACATGCAACGTATGGAATTGATCTAGACCTAAGAAGGAGCTACAATTGTAGTAAATTCATGATAACATGCATAATTCACGTAAAAATGTGAAAAGAGAAATGATATAATTAAGAAATAAACTCATACAATGAAGATTGAATTTGTAATACAAGTTGAAGAATTCACAATCCAAATTACGTTTGCAAATGGAAGATTAAACAATAGAGAGATGTATACACATTGGATGAAAATGATGTGATATAACACATTGGTGAGCACTAGAGGGTGACCAGAAAAATCGGTCATTGGAGCGTCCAAAAGAATAGGGGGCTGTTAGAGATTTCGTTTGATTTTCCATGTCACCATGTTAGTATTACCAACAATCTTAACAAGACAACCATTTTCACTTGTGACTTGTGCCTTCCCATCATTCAGGGTCGTCTTAAACTATCCAGAGGCCCCGATGCAATCTTAAAAATTGGCCCCTCCAATAAAAAAAACACACCAAAAATTCAAAAACATTATCATTTATTTTAATTGCAAATGACATTATAAAGTTGTAAATAACATAAATAATATCAAAAAGACTATTGTACCAAGAAAGTAATATCAAAAAGACTATTCCATGTAAATAACATAAAAAGAGTTATGTTTAACACTTGGTTTTCTTATGCTAGAAAAAATAAATAAAATTAAAACATAATAATAAAAAAGTGATTCCTAGGAATCAAACCGAGAACCAGACGCCCATACACGTATCTTTCAACCACTGGACCATCACACAATTCTTTGAATTATATGCGCTAAACAAATATATGTAACATTTTAAGGCCTTATATGTATATAAAAAAATATTTGGGCCCCCAAAATTTGGAGGCCCTGAGCCATGGGCCTGGAAGCTCTTGCTTTGGGCCGGCCCTGCCACCATTATAAACCGTGCAATTGCAAAACCTTTTTATGTTGTACCATCATACCAACATATCATTCAATACTTTTTCGTATACATTCAAAATAAAGAAATAATAATAATAAAAATAATCCCCTCAAATAATAATAATAATACTTTTTCGTATTCATATTTAATTCATGTTTTGTTAAAATATTCTAATTTTTTTGGAGAGATTTTTTATAGTATTCTACACATTTCTGCACAATTCATTAAAAAATACAAAGCCTACACACGAGTTGATTTAAAAATAGGGACCAAAAGTGGTGTTGAAAATTTTATAGGGACTAAAAGTCGAAAGTGACATTTAGAGGGACTAAAATGAAAAGTTGATATATTTTTAAAGGGACCAAAAACATATTTTGTACTTTATTTTATATTTTCTATATTATTTTGAAAGATATTATATTTGTTATATTGTTGTTATCATTTGCTAAAAAAAAAAATTGTTGTTATCATTGAAAAAATAGGTATAGTTTCTTATAGTATGAAAGTGCAAAATATCTATTATCTATACCTATAATTTTAATCAAAATCAAATTAATTTAAATCAAAATTTCATAGAAACTAATGTTTGTAATTTATACATTAGCGCAATTATATTGTTTTTTTTAAAGAAGGACAATTATATTGTTGATGTCATTGAAAAGAATAAAAGTTTATGTTATATTTGCAATATTGTTGTGTAATTGATAAGGATAAAAATAATTTGTTACAATAAGTCACAAACATCAATATATATAATTTTAATCAAAAACTAAATTTCATAAAAAATTATTTATAATTTACACGCGTTAGTGCAATAACAATAACATATAGACGGGCATGAAGTGCTCGTCAATCGCTAGTACATATAAAAAATAAATGCTCTTTTGGGCTAACTTTTTCTCCTTTCAGTTATACCTTTAAACAAATTTGACTATAAGAATGTTATTTTGTCGGTGTCATTCAAAAAGATAAGAATTTGTATTATATTTGTTATATATATATATTTTTATTTTACACACTATTATTATTTTTTTTTTTGAAATATGTTATATTTGTTATATTGTTGGTATCTTTGAAAAATATAATTACAGTATATTACAATATGAAAGTGTGAAATATATATTATATATGCCTATAATTTTAATCAAAATTAAATTAACTTTAATCAAAACTTCATAAAAAAAAAACTATTGTTCGTAATCTATACGTAGTTGCGCAATATTGAAAGCGAATAGACCAGCACAGAGTGTCTGTCTAAATGCTAGTATATATAAAGAAAATACATGGTTTTCGGCTGAATTTTTCACTTCCCATTATACCTTTAAACAAATTTGTTGAAACAAAATAGGTTTGTAAAATGTCTCTGAAGTTTTGATGATAACAAGGTATTAAAAGAACAATTGAAAAAGCTATATGTTCAAGTGTGTAGGACCATAGACTAAAATTCTATGTATAAAATCAAGTTTTGGTTCTGGAAGAACGATTACAAGAGGAATTGGAATTTAAAGAGAAGCTGAAGTTTTGAACTAGAATCTAAAGAACACCAGACTCTGGAGCAGTATAGCTTATGAAGGATCAAACTCTAAAGTTTTGAACTCTGAAGAAATAACTTCTGAAGGTCATCGGACTCTGAAGATCAGAAGCCTCTAAAGAATGAAGACTCTGAAAGACACGTCAGACTTGTCGTCTTCTGAAGGTATCACTATTTCCACTCTCTTAACCCCTAAGTGATCATGCAATATAAATAGTGACCCTTGCACACTGTTTTCTTCATTCAGAAAGATAGTGGTACAAGGCAAGCGCCAAGCATCAGGAGCTTCAAGGCAAAGGATCTCCATCATCCTCTTGTTCTCTCTATGGTATATTTTTCTATTGTTTTGCAATGATGTCGGTTGCCATGAGCAACTAAACCTCTTTGATTAGGGTTCCACGACGAACCATTTCTTATTTGTTGGATTCTATTAATAAAGGTTTTATTTAGTTTATAATCTAAAGTCTGGTTTAATTCATATATATCAATTTCTATACCGTATTTTAGATGGAGCATATTAGGATTGACGATCCTAATTCCATTGGAGCAAGGGAGTAGTGGATTTCTTAGTTTCTAATATAATTGAATCTAAGTATGAATTTAGGGGTATAACTCATCTTAAGATAACCCCGCAATTGTTAATGGTTGAATTGCGGGGACGTTAAATAATACTTCCACTAATTCATCACATAGTTATGTTCTACTTTCCTAAATCCAAACATAAGACATGTTATAAACTAATGCTTTCTAGATTTAATTTCCAACCAGGACGAAGGGAGGATTCAAGGATTCCCTAATCACCGTTACACTTCTGAATCACAAAAATCTAATATCGCATTAGGTAGGACAATTAAAGCCCTGCAACCACCATCAATCTTTTCTTTTATTTACTTTTCTAAATAGATTCCACTAATTACCGAGTTGAACGACAATCCGTGTGAAGACAATTAACTTACTACTTTATTACTTGGTACGATTTGTTGCACTTGAAAATTCAATAAAACCACCCATCAAACACAACATACAGAAAAGCTCCATCTCGCGGACCACAATCTACAACCTATTATCGAGATATTCCAAATACTTTCCCAGATGCCAAGCTCATGACCAGCCCGCCTACCCTCATTTAAGTTGTGCCGTGCTTCCCATGGGGTCGAATTCATGATGTCAATACAAGCCTATCAATGGTAATGCTACAAATACAATCTTGGTAGGAATACGGAAGACGAGTATAGAGTTTGTTGAAGTTCCAATCCCCACTCTCCCTCAAATTGTAGAGACAAAGATTAGTGTCACTAATGTGGCCATAAGACATGCTACTATAGAGACATTATCAATCCATTTATCATACCATACAAATATATGGCTTTTCCCAACTCTGCAAATAAAATTGGGCCATAAGATTTCAACTACCTTTATGATAGTACGCCAAGTTCAAGAATCACCAAACTTAAAAAGAGTATGAAGAATATGGGTATACGACAAATATTTGTTCTTAAGCTACTGAGCGCAAAGTTTTGTGGTTGGTACAAGATTTCCCAAATCTATTTTCCTATATGATTTTAATTGAATTTTGATTTGTACATAATATAGTGTCCTTAAAGAAACCAGATTAATGTGTTCACAATAACATACTCGAAATACCACCGAGCTGAAACTAAAAAAGACAGTGAAGGAAGAATCTGACTAGTCACAAACAACGGAAAAAATGAAGCCAGGTGAAAAGGGGAATTCATAGATATTGTGAAATTAGAGACAATATTCACCTTTAAGTAAGTTAGATTCTGAATAATAAAATCAGAGTGCAAAAATAATTCACTTTTTTACATAAAATAAATGAGAAGTACATTATGTCGAAGAGAGATGTGAAACACGCACATAAAGAGAAATGATAGATACAATGACAAACTTTATCAAGCAAATTTCAAGACAGTGTATTTGCTAACACATTTCTTTAATTACACACCATTACCTCTCTTGATTTCCGGCAAATAACAAATTTAATTGACTGAGACCTTTTCTTGATCAATTCTTGATAAAAACTCTCTAAATAAATAACAATGTTCTCATATAAAATATGATCTTCGCCATGGCAAAGCTTGAAATATATTATTTTTATTCTTCTAACAACATAAATTTCAAAGAGAAATATATCGATCATGTTATACATTAAGAGTATTATTCTCTTCACCAAGCTATTTCCCTTTTACAACAACATTTCACCAAGCTATTTCCCTTTTACAACAACATTAGGGTGCCAATGATAACATTCTTCAAACGTCGGCCTAAGCTTACATGGTCCTGTTTTATATATTTTCCAATGACATTCTGTTTTGCAAGTATCCTCATCTCGTTGTTCAACATAAATGTCAAAGTAGTGAAATTCATTAAACCATGAAAATCCACAAAAGTATAAGGAATTTTCTACAATGACATTGGGCCTAAAAGTGAAAGTGTAACTTTCTCCAAATTGCAGCTTTTGAAACTTAATATCATTATTTTTGTCTTTGCAATGAACACCAAGCTCAAGATCGGTTAAGTTGCTGGTGATGTAAACAGTTAATTTTGGCCTATAGAAAGGAAAGCTTTGAGAGTACTTAAACTGCAAAGAAACAAAAATAGTTAGTAACATAAAAACTGATGACAAAATTTTGGAGATCGAAATCATCCTACTTGCACAATAGATTATTGATACACTGATGTCTTCTTATAAAAAAAAAATCTAAAATGATATACTTATATTGAAATATAATCAGTTTCTTGTTATATATATAATAAAGAGGAGCATTTTTGTTTTGGAAAGTCACAAATATTAATTGTCATAATATTATATATAATAAATTTTACTTTGTGAAGTGAACAAGATATTACATGTTTTAAATTAATATATTTTTTGTTTTGAATCAATAATATATTTCTTTAGAGGATCAAATAATATTAATTTTCAATCATTCGTAAATTCTATTTTATGCCAGTACTTTGTGCATTTAATGTTTTAAAAGTTAATATGAGTCAAAAAAGTGTTTTAATTAAATTTCTCGTAAAAGGAATTAATATTACATTTGTTTCGTTTTATTTTTTACCAAATCTATTTTGTTTAGTTTTATTTTTTACCAAATCTATTTTGTACTACAGAGCAATTAATGCTCAAATTAAAAAAATATCTTTAAATTAGTGTTTGATTTAAAGTAGTGCACAAAGATTATTATTTGCTATGCGTACCCGTCTTTCCACTCTTTTTATTTCACAAATGATTGAAAATTATGAACTTTTTTTTTTATGAAATTTTCACTTTGATTAAAAGTAAAAATATAAATGTTTTTTCTTTTAAATTATAATAAATTAAACTAATTGTAATTATATATTTAAATGACACCAAAAATATAACAAAAAATATATAATTTATTTTTTTAATTTTTTAATGACACCAACAACAGTCTTTATTACAGAGAAAATTGTTTAATGGTATAATTGAGATAATGAAAAAGTAAGTATATATATACTCATCTAGTTTGTTACACTTTTGAAATGATAAAAAAAATGGACATATATATACTCATATCGTGTTTGTTACACTTTTATTTTAATATTTGAATTTACTCTTATCTATTTATTATATTGTGTTATTTGTATTGAAAGTTGAAGCTAATTTTACAGAAAAAAAGTCAACCCAAAAGAGTCAAAACATGCTATTTTATATATATATATATATATAGATACAAATATTAAGTATTTTATATATGCATCTAATAATATGTAATTCCATTCTTTTGTCAAAAAATATGTAATTCCATTCAAAAATAATAGTATGTTGTTACATCATTTTATGAGTTTGACATATAATGTGTTTGTAAGCTTATTATACAATGTGACAACACGTCATTGATATCGTAACATTATTTTGCACAATCATTACCAGCTAGTTTGAGCTAAGAATTAATTATCTAAATATTTGAGCTAACAGTTGCCATTCAAATATACACACTCACTTAATGATCATGTTCATCTATCTGTTATGACGAATTTTACTTGTCTCGCTCAGAATCTTTCCATTTATCCTATATCCATATATTTTTGAAGGGTAGTATATCTTTTTTCTATAATTTTAATTTGAAAAGAGTAGTATGATAATAATAATTTAATATATATTTTTATGTATTGTTTTCCTTTTTTTTATAATATATATGAACATTTGACAAATGTAGGCTTAGAATGGGGTGTCAACTTCGTTGGGACGTCCCCTATTCCTTACATGTCATTTTGCTCTTAACTTAGCGAAAAAATAGGACACAACCAAGAGTCTTCAAAATGTTCAAGCACACAAGCAAAAGACTTTCTGTTGGAACAAAATGTGTTTAACATTACCCTTTGAGTTTTGATGATAACAAGGTATTAAAAATTGTCAATTGGATATGCTAATATTTGTTCAAGTGTGCAGGACCATAGACAAAAAAATTCAATGTTTTGTTTAAGCATAGGTTCTGGAAGAACAAATGAGAACAATGGAATAAACAAGGAGGAAGCTTGAAGTTCTGAAGAGTAGAAGTTCTGAAGACAAGAGGTCCAGAAGAAGCTGACATCATCAGAAGCACTCTGCTCATCAGAAGCTAGATCACCAGAAGCTGACGTCATCAGAAGTTCTGAACAACATCAGAAGATGATAGATTAAAGCTTCTCAAAAGTTGTTCAAACGATGATTTAATCACGTCTATCATTGCAGAAGTCTATAAGGATGTAGCACCGGCTATTTCAAAAGGATTTGACGGCTTTGGATGCTTATTCTTTGGAGAGACTTGAAAAAGGACATTTGTACGAAATGTACAACCACTATCTCCACTACTCTGTTTTTATGTCTGCTAGTACAAGAACAACAGCTGTGCCTGCAACGGTGTTCCTCCAGACTGGGAATGGATTTGAAATTGATCCTTCATAGGACAATAACCAAATCAGGCAACAGATCATTGGTGATTTGATCAAGCTTCAAACGACACTTTTTGATGTGATGTGCTGGCATTAGACAACGTCTCTTTCACACCTCTATATAAAGGAGTGAAGACATAGAGAATTCTAAGACTCATACAACAATTTACAAGTGCCAAAACTCTGCTGAAATTGTTTCACATCGAAGTTCACTTAGAATTTCTTAACAACTTTCATATCTTAGAAATTCTAGAGTCTTAAAGAGTATGTATCTGATTTGTATTGCGAACACCACTGATTGTATATCAAGTGTTCAACCTCAAACAAATTTCTTTGTAATTCTGTTTGAATAGAAGTCTCTTGCAGTTGTGCTTGAGCAAATGAAGTCTCTTGATTTAGTTCTTGAGCATAGGAAGTCTCTTGATTAAGTTCTTGAGCATAGGAAATCTCTTGCAGTTGTGCTTGAGTAGTTTGAAGTCTCTTGGTAGTTTTAGCAGTGAGCAATTGTAATCAGATATTACATTTTAGTGAACTCTCCTTGGAAGTGCAAGGGGGACAAGACTACTTCCGGTTTGTGGAAGGAACCTGTATAATTGCTTTGTGTCTTTCTTCTCTCTCTCTCTCTCTCTCTCTCT
>Ga0315914_1001655_pt1 | contig 33717 bp, 14 predicted proteins | sample MpolenodulesMG_FD_203920 | JGI IMG/M metagenome (GOLD analysis project Ga0315914, IMG submission 203920) | Medicago polymorpha root nodule microbial communities from Los Angeles, California, United States - elongated nodules | ecosystem: Host-associated > Plants > Roots > Nodule | place: USA...
GTTGGTAACTATGGATGTTACCTTTTTTGAAAATAAACCTTTTTTTGAGAGCAATCATCTTCAAGGGGGGAAATCAAATGAAGATTCATCTTATTTTTTTGAGGATTTAATTCTTTCCGAAAATATGTTTATGTCACATAGTTCTAGGCCATTTGTACCTAAAGAAAATGCCCCAGATAATGTAAATGAACCTACTCCTTCCATGAGTGAGGATGTCACAGAATCAGGGGCAACAAACCAAAATTCTAATAATGACTCTTTGGAACCTAAAGATAATCAAGAATTGATTCAAATGTCACTACATGAACATCCTTATAATGAAACAGAAAGTTTGGAGAAGTTGAAGGAACTTGGAAAGGAGTAATTTATGGAAGAAAGAACCATGATAAGGTAGTAGAAGACTTGATTCCTCAGCACAGTCATGAATCTGAACCGAGGGAGAATCAACCTACAAAAACAAACAAAGGTAAAGGTAAAATTTCTCCTGATTTTCAAGATCCTATTCTTGATGTTCCAATAGCTCATAGGAAACCTGTTACAGCCTGCACCAAGCACCCCATGTCTAGGTTCGTATCATATTCAAATTTATCCTCCTTTTTTCTGCATTTGCCTCTCATTAGTCTTGTATAGAAATTCTAAATGTTCCAAAGTGGAAGGAAGCTGTGTTTGAGGAGATGAGAGCTCTTGAAAAGAATAACACTTGGAATGTTATGACTTTACCGGTTGGAAAGAGAACTGTGGGTTGTAAGTGGGTGTTTACTGTAAAATACAACTCTGGCGGTTCAGTAGAAAGATATAAGGCAAGGCTGGTTGTTAAAGGGTTTACTCAGACATATGGCATGGACTACTCAGAAACTTTTGCTCCTGTTGCAAAGTTGAACACTATTAGGATCCTCTTATCTCTTGCTGCGAATTTGGATTGGCCTCTACATCAATTAGATGTAAAAAATGCATTTCTTAATGGTGATCTAGAAGAAGTGTACATGGATGGTCCTCCAGGCTTTGAAGAAAAATTTGGGTCAAAGGTGTGCAAATTGAAAAAATCTCTTTATGGTTTAAAGCAGTCTCCAAGAGCTTGGTTTGAAAAGTTTACTCAATCAGTAAAGAAACAAAGATACACTCAAGGGAAATCAGATCACACTTTATTCATAAAGGACACTCCTGGTGGGAAAATTACTATTCTAATTGTTTATGTTGATGATATAGTTCTTACTGGAGATGATGTGACAGAAATGGAGAGACTAAAGAGAAACCTCGCAGCAGAGTTTGAAATCAAAGACTTGGAATCTCTAAAGTACTTTCTTGGCACGGAAATAGCAAGATCAAAGAAGGGAATATCGGTGTCGCAACGGAAGTATGTTCTTGATCTCTTACAAGAAACTGGTATGAGTGGATGTAGACCTGCTGATACTCCCATGGATCCAAATTTGAAACTTTGGGAAAAGGGGGACACACCTGTCGACACAGGAAGATACCAAAGGTTAGTTGGGAAACTGATTTACTTGGCACATACAAGGCCTGACATTGCTTTCCCTGTTAGTGTTGTTAGTCAATTTATGCATGCCCCTTATGAAGAACACCTTGATGCCGTCTATAGAATTCTGAGATATTTGAAGGCTGCCCCCGGAAAAGGCCTATTCTTTGGCAAAACCAATGATAGAGATGTGGCTATTTTTACTGATGCTGATTGGGCAGGACCCATTACAGATAGAAAGTCGACTTCAGGTTATTGTACCTACGTGTGGGGAAACTTGGTAACATGGAGAAGTAAGAAGCAAGGTGTAGTTGCTAGAAGCAGTGCAGAGGCTGAGTTTAGAGCAATGGCCCAAGGAATTTGTGAGGGTCTTTGGATTCATCGAATTCTAAAGGAGCTAAAGATGACAGTAGAACTTCCATTGAAATTATATTGTGACAACAAAGCCACAATAAGTATAGCTCATAATCCAGTTCAACATGATCGAACAAAACATATTGAAATCGATCGTCACTTTATAGAAGAGAAATTAGATTCTGGAATACTCTGTCTACCTTTTGTGCCTTCAAATCAGCAAACAGCTGATATTTTGACCAAGAGCTTACTTAGCAAGGACAAGTTTTGAGCATCTCATAAGCAAGTTGGGCATGATTGATATCTATGCACCAACTTGAGGAGGGGTGTTGAAATAAATAATATTTCCTTTTATTGTTATTCTATTTTTTAATAGTTGTTTATTTTTCCTTATGTCACTCCTTAGATTAAGGAGATGATTAGTTGTATTCTCTCCTATAAAAGGAGCACCATTTTCATTGAAATAAATAACTCTAAAGTTATAGAGTATTTTCCACAAGTGATCCCAAAAAAAAATTGAAGTAACAATCAAAATTAAGATTAAGAAATGTAAGACAAAGCAAAATGATAGAAATGTTGCTAGCATACCTAAAGCAGAGAAAAGGATGAACAACACTAGCAGTCAGTGTTTCAAAATAATAATAATAATAATTAATGATAATAATAGCAATAATAATGAAGCAACCGATCAAAATTAGAAATGAAGAAAAAGTAAAACGATAAGGTTTATTTCATCTTTAAAAAAAAAAAGAGAGATAAGGTTTATTCAAAACAGGGGAAAGTGAACCCTTGATAAATAATAAAACAAAACAGGCTCCTGACAAAATAAAATAACAATGCTATCCAATGTACAAATATCAACAAGGAGATTAGAAGAATGAATCTAAACAAACAGTAATGCTGAACACCTGTCAAAGGAATGTCAAGATTTACCTGTAAGAAGAATACCCAAGATAGAGTCAGGCCAACCCGGACATGCCTTGAACGTACTCCACTTGCTGAATCAAAGTAATCAATGTCATTTCATGCCCACAAAAAATGTAAAGGATACGGATTTTACATTTGTAATTTCTAGATAGATACGGATTTCTAGATAGATACGGATTTTCCATTGGTTTTATTGTTTTAATTATCTACTGTTAGCTTCCTTTGATTTTAAATTGGACTTAACTCGTCATTACAAAACTGGTTTGTAAAGTGAGGAGTTCCACACACACCCTCACTCAACCCTATTGGTTTGGTGCATGATTATACGGTAGGTGGTCTGATGGAAACACTCTAATAAAATCTTCAGTTTTGGATTGGGCCTAACTCGTCTTTACAAAATCGACTTATAAGATGAGGGATGTCTGCCACTTATAAACACTTCATACACTGTCAGTATATAATGTGTGACTTTCCACAAGCTTTTATGTGTTATTATAATATTATTTGGTACAGTTGTAAAACAAACTCTCCTGGACGGGCACAATTGCTATATATGCGGTGTATTTAATCTTAAACAAATAGCAACCCCCAAAAAATGGGTATAGCCTTGGCAAATTGTGCCCGTCCAGGAGGTGCCCAATCATATATAAAAATCCATCAAGTCTACTTAGTTTTTGTTTAGGTTATCAAGTCTACTTGGTCAAATTCCAGACAAAGGTAGTGAAAAATGAAAATATTCTCATGTTTTTCATTTTATGATATGACGGTCGCTGTTAGTTGTGATTGATAATTTTAATGAAATAAATTTATGTTTGAAAAGTTTCATAAGGACGGGGTTGGTAGGGTGACGGTCTTAAACATTAAATTATTTACAAAGGAGTAAATTCACATTTGCCCACAGGAACAGCTGGATAAGGTTTTATTTTAATTTGAGGGAAGGGGGAAGGTTGGTTTGCATTATAAGCAAGGACATGCCATGGTATATTCTCACCATCTTAGCAAACAAAAATACAGTGATCCAAACAAAAGCATTTTACCTTTTGTGAAAGCCAAAATCAAATGCTTCTGCAGTCCACCTTCTAGCTTTTTTGCTTGAGGTAAAGGGCCCTTTCCCCTTGGTTGAATCTAGTAAGGTTTAAGGGGGGAAATTATGAAGGACGCAGGAATCGTGGAAAAACCAGAGAAAACAAGTATATAAATAGAAACCTGCGCCTCAGGATTCATTCCAAGAGCAAGCAAGGAGCCCAAAGTTTCAGCAAAGGCGTCACGGACAGATGCAACAGGGTCTTCAAGAGCCTATCAGAAGCAGCAGTACAAAGACACGTAAAGAATACTATCATTTTTAACCAACCAATTGCCATGTTTATTTGTGAAAAAGATGAAATTGAGACAAAATACCTGCCTTGACACAATAAGATGCTGAATTGTCAAGTTCTGCCACACCTAAGCCTGGACCACCAATGCTAGCAAATGCCTTCGAACATCTTGCGGAAGCTATTCTCACAGCAAACAACTTGTCCCCCGCGGCAGACTTCATTATAAGACGGAATGCCTCTGAATATGCTGTTGAAGCAGCACTACCACCAGAGCCTTCTAAAGCATTCCGAAGCATATATAATGCTTCTTGCCGTACAAACTCCTAAAGTTTGAGAGACATAAATTTATTTAAAGAAAGCGTAGCTGGCTAAAATAAAAAAGGTGCCTTCTGATGTGAAATAAACAAAACTAAAAAAGCAAATGAGAGAATATGTGGATATTACATAGTGGATCAATGTTACTTATATAATGAGTCGAAATAAAATGAAAATCCTAATGCTTCCTATTTTCTATATTTACGAGACTAATAAACCATAACTACTTATTTACATCATTTCATATGCATCAATCTTATTACGAATGCAACTAGTATTTCACGGGAAGACCAAGCTTCTTGAAAAAAGACTGTTATTTTATTAGATGTTATGTGGAGACATCATTGCTAGCTTTGTTAGTTCAAATGATCAAGTAAAGATGTTTTTACCAAATCTGAGGTCCACTAGCAACCACATTAGGCTTCTTACATTCATCAGATAAGCCCTCAATAAATATACAATAACCAGAAGTGGCCACCTATCAGTTAGAGAGTCTGCCCATCAACATCCAAATATCACATAATTCGCATACGACTCTTGTTTTCATAGACAAGACCTTCTCTTGGAGCTTACTTTATGTACTTCAAGATTACAAACTACCCACCTCAATGACCTTCACAAGGTACCTCAATGACCTTAACAAGGTAATTTAAAAATTGACTTACCAAACTAACAATAAAGGACATATCAGAGTGAAAACAAGGGTTTATCGCCCACGATGTGATCAATGGTACCAGAATCAAGAACCCAAGGACCAATAGAAGACAATTGGGAGAGACTGGCAACAAAACTACAAGTTTGTACAACAGAGTCAACGGAACATGAGATTGGGCACTATTCCAACCACTTCAAGAAATCAATAGGCAGCCTATGGGGTAGTCTGCCCATCATAGAACCACCTGGGGGATGAAATTCATAGAACCGCTTCAAAAAGTTGTAATTGGTGGGTTGTATTGCGCTGATAGATTTGGCAAAGGAGGTGACAAAGGCAAGAGATGAGATAAGGAGAAGAAGGAGTTGCGTTCTAGAAATGAAGACGACAGGAGAAGGATGGCAAACTGATACACGGTTTCGAATTTGTGTACCTAAGACACGGCCTTATTGTTTTATAGCCTTCTTATTTTATTGATCTTAGTCAATGCTTCTTGTTTATTACCATATAAAGGTGACCTTGTTTTTAACTAAATTGATAAAATTCTCTAGTGATGGTAAACATGCATTCTCCACAGCCTATAGCCAAAGTTTTTGAATGAATACTATTGTTCAACTAAAAAGCCTATCTTGTTACTTAGCAGTTAGTTTTCAGGCATGTTAAATCTTAATCTATGTTAAAAAGAATCAAATAATGAAACTTTCAACTTAAACGGACAATGCAAAAACAATCAAAAGATAAAAACTAATTCAAAGGTAGACTCAAAAAAAAACAAATCTTGGGCAAGAGAAAACATGTTTGCATAAACCAACAAAATCAACTCTTAAGACTGGAAATATGTTTATTATGTCATATTATGTGGGGAGAATGTACATTTATATAGGCAGGAGTCTCCTAGTTAATCCCCAATTAATAGGGAAGATTAATCAATACAATAAATAGTGAAGATAAAACTAAACAGTCACAACTTTTCAATATCTCAACATCAACCAAGGGAAACATTTATATGGCATTGGTATTTGGCCACTTAATGCACCTTAGTGATTTAAAGATATAAACAAGCAAGCTGTTAGGATATACCTCACTGAATCTCATAAGTTTAGCTGCTATGCTTGTTGTTTCAAGCAAACCTGAAGTAATTCTTCTGCCAAAGTGTTTATACAATTCTCCCAAGCATTGTGCAGCCCCTGTAAATTATAACATCATATTCAGAGAGAAAAACATGCAACGGAGTGTGTAAATAAAACAGCACCTACAAATTCCATTGCATTATGAATTTATGATGCTAAGTTTATTTGGAATCATGGACATGAAAAATATCACCATAAAATATAAAAAAAATCAGTAACCTTCTTCAGATAAGGATATTCAACATCATATCAGAAGAATCCATCATAAACAATGGACCAATATAATATCTAACTAAAAGTTCAACAAATATTTAATTTCAACAAACCAGCAATTTTCAGAGGTTCACTCCTCTTCCCATCAGAAAGAAATCCCTGAAGGCTGCTTGCTCTAGAGTAAATTGATATTGCATCTCCCTTGGATATGATCTTTGCCATCGCTACCGATGCCAAGTTACGCACAGGCCGTTTTGCACCAATAATAAGTAAGGAATATAATGAATCCTCACATCTCCTTTGCCATACTAAAATATTGTCCTGCAAATTATATATTTCAACATCTTATGTCAATAATCAATGCTGAAAGTGATTCTAGAAAAAGTATAAACTAATACTCCCTTCGGTCTCAAATATAAGCAAAAAAACTACCCATAGTTCGAAGTTTTAATATAAGCAAATGTAACTACCTTTACATTTTTAATGATGTCAGTCCAAAAATACCTCTCATTAGATACATGTTTCAATTTCCAATTACCCTTCTATTTCCATGGAACAAGTTCCCATTCCCATGAAGGACATTTAGGAGAATACACTTATTTTTTGTTATGAGATCAAGAAAATTAGCTGCACTTAACTAAACTTTTTAATAAATGTGAAGTTAGTTAATTTTGTTTATAATCAAGACCAGAGTAGTAAAATTATAGCTCCTAGTAATTGTGGAGCTATGGATTATATATAAGATCCACTTCTTCTTCTTTTTTATAAGCAAGTCCAGTTCTTAAACACTGGTAAGAGATTCGTCTTAAACTTAGGCCTTGTTTGGATTGGCTTATTTGATTTTATCTACTAACATAAGTATCTGAGAGACTATTTAGGAGAGCTTATGGAAACACCTCATGATGTGTCAATATGTCATAAGCTGTCTTCAACTTACTTCCATAAGCTCTTACAGATAGCTTATGAAAACAGTTTATACCTTATATGAAAACACTTTTCTTTATTTTATTTTTTGTTATAGAAACAACTTATACGTGAGCACTTATATGATAAACACTTAAATTAAGGTGTTTATCCAAAAAATGGCTTAGGTCCCCAATTCAAATCTTCAAACTAGTCAGTTCAGTGTACATTGATTTTTTACTACAAATAGTTTAACTAATCACATAACGATAAGAGCAAATCAAAGAGCGGTTACTCTGACTGTACTGATACCACAAAATGTAGAGTAAATCTACTACAAAAAGAGAGAGATACAAGCAAATGCAACTCAGAACCGAATCCAAACAAAGTGAGTTTGTCTTTATTTTATATTTTAGTAGAGAAATAACTTATGCATAAGCACTTATGTGATAAGCAATTAAACTAAGGTCCTGTTTGGTTTGAGCTTATGTAAATAAATAAGCTTTTATTTTAATTTATAAACTCTCACTAACGAAAAGTGTATCTTCATAAACGGTTTTTTCATAAACTACCTTAAAAACTTATAAATAATACATAAAAACTTATTTATTTGCATAAGCTGTTTTTTATAAGCTCTAAAATAAGGTAATCCAAACGGGTCGTTGAGTATCCAAACAATGTCTTAGGTTACCAATTCAAATCTTCAAACTGATCTATTCAGTATGCATTGAATTTCTAAGCACAACTATAAAAAAACAAATCAAAAAACAGTTAATCCGAACAGATACAACAAAATGTAGACTAAATCTAAATCTAATACGGAAAAAAAAAAAAAGAGAGATACATGTAAATGCAGCGGTGACTGAATCCAAACAAATTAAGTTTGTCTTCATTTTATCTTTTGTTGCAGAAATAACTTATACCCAAGCACTTATATGATAATCACTTAAATTAAGTTGTTTATCCAAATAATGACGTCAGTCACCAATATAAATCATCAAACTGAGCTCTATACAGTAATCAGTATACAGAGAATTCAACATCAATAGTATACAAAATGTAAAGTAAATCTAAATCTACTACAAAAAAACGAGATAAAAGCAAATGCAATCACAAACGAATCAAAACTTATTGAATCACCGGAATCTCAAAGAAGCGCTAATCCAAACTGATACAGCAAGATGTAGAAATGCGCGAAAATGAAGGATCGAATGTGATGCGATGAAACGGAAATGGAAATGGAAATGGAAATGGAAGAGAAAGAATGACCTTAGTGTCTTCGTCAATGGCGGAGATGAGATCGGAGAGGAGATCGAAGCAGAGGAGTGGCTCGGGAGATTTGTGCGCGGCGGAAGCGACTATGGATTCCAGTTGCGCCACCAGTACGCCGAACCGCGATAGCGGTGCAGCCGGCGCCGGCGTCATCTGAATTTTTGACATGTGAATTCAACTTTACTGCAATAATGTTATGTATGTGTTTGAATCAGAGAAGTGGAAGATGAACATTATGAACTTGCTTGGATCGGAAAATGGTGGGTAAAAAAATTGCAAATTAGTGTTTTCGTATATTTTTTTAATTTTGTTTTCGTGTATTATTTTTTTTTTTTGTTTACATGTGTATTATTAAAACCCTCGTTCTAAAAAAAACTGAACTTACCTCAACTGATAGGGATAATGCATATAAAATATGTAAAGTCTGAATTCAAATTTCGACCATCATCAAAATTAAACATTTTTGTAGTAAATACGCAATATGTTATTACAAAATTATACATTATTGTAGTAAATATGCTATATAAATACAAGTATTTTGAGAATATGTTACATTAACTAAATACTTATATATCAAAACTACTGTGTGTTTGATTGTCAAACGTGAAGACAAAAACTAATGTGTTTGATCCGCTAAGAAGTAATTATTAGACATTTGTTTATGGTAGACAAAACGTTATTTTAACATATTAGACGGCTTGTACTTTAGATAAAAAGGTTTTATTGTAGTTTAGAGGTTAAGATCCTCTCTAGAGCTGTCAAAAATGAGCCGGGATAATGGGCCGGTCCATTAGCCCATATTTCTGGGTCGGGTTGGGCCTCAAAAAGCTGGCCCAAAATACACTTGGGCTTTTTTTGCCCAAACCCATTTGACCCATTTAAAAGTGGGGCGGGACGGGCTGGTCCATCGGGCTTCGGATCTGCCCATTATCAATATTTTCATTTGATTTTTTTGGTGAAAACACTATTTTTTGAAAAAATTATCAACTTATCTAAAATTTATTAATAAAAAATATTTTAATAACTAAACTTAATAAAAATTAATGAATTTACCGCAAAGTTTTAAAATTATAAAGTTTATAAATTATAAATTCGATTCAATCAAAGGAATGATCTAGAGTTTTATTAATAATATTCAATGTTTTTTTTTAAAGATAATATTATTCAATGTTAATGTGAAAATTATTTTCACTTCTATGTCCATCAAATCATATTTTCACAAAAAGATAGTTGTGAGTGACTAATGTATAAAAAACGCATATAAAAGAGTGGGAAAAAAAAACTAAAACAGGTCGGACCGGTTGGCCCATGGCCCACATAGGCCTGGTCAGGTTCAAGAATCTGCAACCCAATTATAAATAGGTTGGGTCGGGCTGACCCATTTATGTAGTTGGCCTACTCAGGTCGGGCTGGGCCGGACCAACCTGTTTGACACCTCTAATCCTCTCCATTTGACAAAATAAATTGAGTTTGCAATTTGGAGAGAAATAGACACAAAAAATATATGGTGGGTCCCACCATAATTAATTATTTTATATTTTTTAAAAAACTTTTTTGTATTTTTATCTCTCCAAATGGAAGAAATAAATAGATACGTAAAGAAGAGGATCTTCACTCGTAATTTAGTGAAAAAGAAGAATTTCAATCTTTGTTATTTCTCTTACCCCATCAGAGGAGTTAGGATCATCTCCATTTTTTTAAATGGATGATCCTAACTCCCACCAGAGTTTGTTTTTTCGTTGAAACACTTTTACAATCAAACATAATACAACTTAAGGTGTCTTGTGATGTCCCTTGCTTTTTTTAACAGATCAAACGTGTCATAAATAATCAAACAAACAAGCAATAAGGCAACATTATGTATTGTTGTTAACTTTTTTTCTCTATTAATTATGTATAGTTTAGTTAAAAACCGAAAAAATATCTAATAAAATACGCTTATGTTGGCACTTTTAAATAGATTTTATTTTGTTCCCTCCTTAAAATATGTCACCAATTAGCGACGGTTTAGTGACAAGGAAGAACCTGTAATGATTTTGGGCCTCGCAAAATATTAGCGAGGGAAACAGAAATTCTACACCAATAGAGATAGAATAACTTCGTCACCGAACTAAAATCCGTCACTAGTATTAAGCTAAAAAATTAACAACGGGACTCCAATTTTTGTCACTGATTAGTGACGGAACACAGTTTTCGTCGCTTAACATGAGGGACTATTTTCGTCACGGACATTGAGGGACTTGTTTTCCGTCACTAATTAGAGAGGGAATTTTTCCCCAAATTATCAAGGAAAGATATCCCGTCACTAAAAGAGAACAATTTTTTTTCCAAAATTTCATTCATGATCTATTAGTGGCAAAATTCACTTTATCTTAAATGTGTAATTTTATTGCAAATGAATTTATTATAGGGAAATGCTTTATGTCCCGAAACATAATTCACGGAATACTCATGAATGAGGCAACAAAAGAAAAAGTAACTCGTCATCATGCTTTTAACTCTAATGTGTCCATCTTTAACTCCTATGAATCTGATTTATATGCATCTCCATAGATGAAAGGATTAATATAATATTCAAACCAACATAAAAATATATATTTGTCTTACTTTGTTGGAAAAATAGCTTTGCCTACAATGAACAAAGTAGAGGTGCATGGAGACACGTTTAGTAACACTGAAACAAGTGGTGTGGGGTGGCAAACGGTTAATTATCAATAACTTTTCATTTTAATAGAAATATGAAAGCTTTTAGTACTTAAAAATACATAGAAAAGGAAGTTCATGAAAATTCGCTATCAATTTTGTCGTTGGATATAGCATTGTCGTTTATTATATTAAACAAAAGAGTTTACCAAACTTCGTAGAAATCATAACTTTATAGTATTAATATTGTTCTTGTAACAAAAAGTTTACAACTGTAGTCTTAATATTCATACACAATATATCTAGCCGGTGGAGGCGGAGGTGAATCCGAACGTGGAAGTAGATGTGGATGACCTAAAGCAATACTCTCCATAAATTGAAATAACGGTTCCATAAGAAAACACGACTCCTCTTGAGCCAAACATAATTCCTCTAAGACCAAAATGACTACTACCCAATAAAAAAATCTCTATTTTTTCACTTTCTTTTTACAAGCACTTATTTTATTTTTACTATTTACGTATTTCTTATATAATTTTACTTTTCAAAAGTTCTAATATTCGATTCGGTTTTTATATTTTTTTCAACGGTGCTAATAATAGCAATTCGATTAAAAATAATTAATTCTGTTTGGAATATTAAATTTTGATTTCTTTAAAAATTAGTCATGGTTTGGTTGGAAACCATAAAGTCGAACCATTAAAACAATTCAGTTCGGTTCAAAATACAAACAGTTTGGTTTGGTTCAGCTATTATCAATTTTAAAAATGGTTCGATTTACATCGGTTCACTTTTTCTCCTGAACCCATGTCCGCCTCTACTCATGACCTTACCTCACCCACCACCACTGTCCCACTCAACCCCTAATTTTTTCACAAGCAACACAACATCCCAAATACCTTACCAAAAAACATGTTTTTCCCTATCTAGCAACAGATTGATTCCCATCATCAACACGTTTTTCTAAAAAAAAAAATACTAATGACTGATTTCTTTTAAAAATTAGTGGCATGCCAGAATCTGTGACAGAATTAATGGCATGGTTCACATTAGTGACATCTTTAGTGAGGTAAAATGTAGAGATGGATAATTTATGTCTCAAATTCGCTAACAAAAATGAAACTCTGGACTTGAGTGACAAAACTTGTGACGGAAATTTAGTGAAACTTATCCATCACAAGTGTCATCGCTAATGGTCATCAATTACATTTTTGTGGAAAAATCAATGCTCCACCACCAGTTCCGTCGCAATTGGTGAAGGATTTTGTTCCCTCCCTAAATCTGTCACTAATCTGTGCACATTAAATTCTCCATGCATGCATATTTCACCAATAAAACAAAAATTTCATGGATATGATAAATTTCAAGGGTAAAAATATAAACAATTTTCATTCATATCCTTTCTTCGCATCTTTGAGAGAACTAAAAAAAGTGAGTCCCACACAAATTTTTACTCCATTCGCTATTTCTATATTGTGTCAAGTGAAAGAAGTTCTATCTCTCTTCCCGGCTTCCCTCTAAAAATTTATCTCTTCTATATTTCACTCATAGCTAGCATAGTTACACAATGTAAATGCAAAAACATAGATAAAATAGTGGCATGGTTTTCTATAAATTTATACAATTCAAAAAGTTTAGTTTTGATTACTCGATTATATAAATTTATAGAAAATATCAAGAACAAAGGACGTTACGAGGCTTATGATGCAAGGTATAAAAACAAAAATTATAAATGGAAGGTCACCGTCATTTTTTTGGTAGAACGTTCTCCATTTGTTTCTATCTTTAGGGTTATCTAGAAACATTATCTTAAATAGGAAAAACATTTTGAGAAGAAACAATACAAGAGTCATTAAAAAGTATATGTACACGCATGTGTGTTACTAATATATAGCATATAACAATTTATTAAATATAACATAAAAATACATTACATGTTACGTATATAATGCAAATTCCTTTGTAAGTGTTTTTTGAACCCTGAGATCTTCCCTACATTAGAATGGGACATTATTGTCTCGCCTAAAAAAAATCAATAAAAGAAGGTTCAATGTAGTGAAATCACACTATTTTGTATTTAATATCCTTTTGACTAATTATTTCATATAATATGAAAGTACATTACATTCTATGTTTATTGATTAATAGATACATATATTATTATATATCATAAAGAAAAATGTAGTTATCGTAAAAAATAAAGTACAATTGAGTGACATCACATTATTTTATTTATTGTGTTGTCTTACTTGACCCTGTCAAAGAAATATAAATGATGATAAAATGATATTACTATTGGCTTCGATCAAAACAAGAAATAGGAAATGAACGAAAATCATAAAATAAACAAAGTTGAGAATGTTAGCTATATTTTTTTCTCCCAGTTTACATGTAACAAACAAATAGATTCTGATCCCTTTATATATATACAAAACTATTGCTCTATTTACTTCATTTAAATACTTTTAGCACTTAAGAAATTCCAAGAAACATTTTGTAAAATTAAAATCATTATTAAACTACTTTTAAGTACATTATTAAACAGTTTGTGTTTGTCCTTTTAAATCGTTTAATTGATCACTTGATCTTATTAAGGATGTTACAAAATAATATTATTATAATCATTATTAAATAGCTCTTAAGAATATTAGCGAGTTGTGTTTGTCCCTTTAGCTCATTCAATTTTTTTTAGGAATGATTAAAAATTCTCAAAGGTAAAAGCGTGATTTAAACAATGAATTAATTATGATAGATCTTTGCTAGGATCTACAAAGTTATAGCTTTCTATGGCTTCTTGGCAACCTAGTAGCCTCTAGGAGATGTTTCGTTCAACCTTCATGTTAAGCACGTGAAGAAGTCCTCTCAGCAGTACAATCACATAATCTTAACATGCAACATTGGTCGGTTAGGTCATCAGTAATTCAAACTAAAGCAATATTATTTTCAACCCTTCGTCTATGACAAGAACCTTAGTTAGATCTCAGCGCTTTCAGGATCCTCCAAGATATAATACTCATGCAAAGTAGTCTCTCTTGTTCCATCAACTTTTGGTTCATAGGGATGTAACTCATATCAAACAAACATTTTCAATTCACATACTCTTTCGGTTTTAGAGAACTATAGCATCAAAAGTAAAAGAGATCGAGTTTCACTTACAAAGATTTTAAGTTAAAACAATTTGTTTAAAAGAAGCACGAAGTTATAGCTTTATAAATCTTAAACAAAGAATATCATAACCTCATCATGCTAAACCACAATAAGGGGTTTAGCTCGTGATGAATATAGCCATGAAGATAAAATGCAACATAAATGAAAACAAGAAAAACTAAATTGATAGATAAAATAGAGTTCATAAAAGATTACAATCCAAGAAGGAAATAGGTGAATCGAAGCATCACCTAAATAATCTTAACTCTAAATCACTAAGAATTAGCTTTCATGCTCATCTATGTAGAATATGAGATGGATTGAGAACTCTGGTGCTGCTTAATCTTAGCTGGACTTGCCCGCTTAATTCACAAGTGTAAAATTGTGGACCCCTAGCACTACCATGTGGTTGTCCTTTTATAGTAGAAGGTCAACCACTACAAGTTGTACCCTTTGGTCATTCCCCTTATGAGTTGTCCTTATCTTATCCTACCTACTCCAAGAATATTGCTTTCTTCTTCATATCAACAATCATTTGCGTCATCTCATGGAACTTAACCACTAAGAAATGATAGGATAGGGTCACATGGATTCGTACTGCAGTACGACCTGACTGACGATCCAGAGCGCTACATCCTTCCATATCTTCAACGATATGATGCATCATCCATTCCCCGCTGAAGCTTCCCAAATCTCCAACGACATTCTTCACACTGTTCCATCAAACATAAAAAACAAGCATCACTAGTTTAAAATGATCAAACTACACTAAAAACTAATTAAAACCATAAAATCCTAAATAGACACTGATTAGATGCTTTAGGTCGTGTATTCACTCAATTTCTTGTCCATTACGAGGGATAAATGCAACGTGGTAACCTACTATTTTACCGGTTATCGTAAACTTTTCCTGTTTTGAATTTAAAAAGAGATGCAAGTTTATGACAAAGGAACCCGCATAGGAAGTTATAAGTGAACATGGTCAGGGAAGAAAAAGTTAACATGCAAGAGTTCTAAAAAAAACTTTTTTTTTACCAAAAAAAAAGAATTAGAAAGATAGAAGAGAGAGAAAAAATGTGATATGAGAAGAAAGGAAAGGAACCCATTGATAAAAAAAAAAAAATGATTTGTCCCTTATTGTTACTCATTCATCATTTTTAATAAATTTGAACATTCTCTAGATTAGAACAAATCAAAAGAAAAGTCGTTCATTGTAAAGAGCTTCTCGCCTTTAAGTTCATACATGACTTTGTTAGGGATGTACTTTTTGATATATTCAGACGGGCGGGAATATCAGTGAAGAAGGAGGGGCCAGTGAACTTCCTGACTGACCCATTAGATAGAAGATCAACACTCAGGCCTGCGGATATTATGGTGTACAGATGGGTAGGTGGAAAACATGCTTGTGTAGACCTGACTCGGGTTTCACCACTTGTGGGATTATATGTCAGACCTTTTACCATAGGACAAACAGCCCTAAAAGTTGCGTCAAGCAAAGTGGCCAAACATGAGAAAGCTTGTTCTGACAATCAACATGCTTTTATACCATTTGCTTTTGACACTTTCGATTTTCTAGCACCAGAGGTTGTTGACCTTCTACATAGAGATCAAAAGGTCATGCATAACAATGTCATGTCTCCTAGGTCCATAAATGTTGTGTTCACGAGGATTGATTTTGCCATCCAAAAAGATCTAGCGGCACAGCTTGTTGCCCGCTTTCCATCTGTTCAAGTGTAAATAATGGTTTTCATATATATAAAAAAGATAAGCGAGAATGAAATTACAGAAAAAAGAGAGAGAAAAACCAATTTAATAAATAATTACTAACATTCATCATTTCAAAAAGATAAAAGAAAGAATGAAAACCTAATTGCAACTAACCTCTATTAAACCTTTTCATTTGAAAGTATGTGTCCAAAACCCAACCAATATTCCCCTTCGGTATGGCTCATTTTGCGCTCTGCTGCGCCACAAAAGCATTTTCTTATGCATTTCTCTATTTCTTCCGCAGTGGCCTCTCATAACCGTCTTCCATTCTCTTAACTCCTTATTCCATTGCTTCTCTCTCTCTAACGTGTGCACATTTATAAAAATTACAACAATACCGCATTAACAAATATTTTAACAAACTCATTTGCATCCATAGCATATGTGTCATTTTGACGACCTGACCCAATAGACATTTCATATCTCTCCCTCTCTTTTGACAACATCCAGTGATTTTCTGTTCAACCATAGTTACTTCGGATAGAAAACAAGACATTTGTAGTTGCTAAAATGCACATTGATAGAATTTCTATAACTGTTGTATAGGCATGAAGGGTAATTTCTTTAGCGGACATATGAGCTTAGAGTGCCCATTTGGACTCTATTAATCAATAATGATTATCATGTGTATTAATAATTTTAGTTGACAATTTTATTTATTTAGCAATATGCACAATCCAATAACAAGAGACAATTACCAAGCTATCATATTTAAATTGAAACAACATATCTCTATTCATCAGGTTGTTATTTCTCATGTCATAAGTTTTAAATATTACTCTTCTTTATGGTGTTAAATAAATTATATTTACGTATGACATAAAGTAATTTATACAAAGAAATATCGTCAAGTATGTACATACATTATGACAGTAGAAAAGCAGACAAACGGGTATGGAGTGTACGTTTGGATGCTAGTGTTTACAATGAAAAAAGATGGTCCATTTTTCTTTATTTCAACCCTCAATTAATGTTAAAAAAAATTGCGACAGAAAAAATTGTGAGGAATTTTATTTTAGGCAAAAAAATGTCACGTCATCAAAAATTCCATGTGGCAGCAATCGTGTGGCAAGATTCTCTGCCACTCCAGCGCCTCGTATGTGACTGGGCTGCTGAAGGATAAAAATAGGACGAATCTCAAATTACAATAATATAATTTGTGTTACTATTTTCAGACTTCGCGTATATTACAGAGGTTGTTTGAACAATTAACCCTAAAATAAAATGATATATGTAATTTTCTTTAAGCCTAAAAAAAATAGCAATAGGTGGAAGAAAAAAAGGAGAAGACAATATAAACCTAATGTCATGTTCAATTGTTTGACATTCCCACTTCTTGAATATAAAAAGAAGCCACTTTCTCTCAAATAGTATTAACAAGATAGTAATTATATGTTAGTTTCTCTGGTTTGAACCCTTAACTTTCTTTTTAAAACCTATTCACGTTCATTAATAAAACTATCTATCCGTGATATTAAATGAGTTAACACATGTTAGACTATACATACTCCATCTTCCATTTCATCCTTAATGTAATATCCCACTAAATTTTAAATAATGTCAGAAAAGAAATAATTCTGAAGGGTTAATTATTTAACGAGATATACAAAGATATTCAGTAAATATCTTACACTTTTTCTCAACGGACTTCGTGAATATTTAACTGAGTAATATTAGTTAACTGAGAACGAATGAGGAATTATACGGTTACAGGTTAAAGGGGGCAATTATGTCTTATCCCTTGAAGGACATTTTGCTAATTTGGAACATGAGATTTTTTTTTAAAAGTTGGAAACCATTTTCTATTCATTCTTTCAACTTCTTTCTCTCTCTAAGAAGCTGAATTTTTCTCCCCTTCTCTCTACTACCAACCACCCTCACCCCTTCCTCCATTCTTCATTCAAATCCTTAACATATGTATAAAACGTGTAATCCTATATTTTGTTCAGAGATATTTATCTATGTTGTAATTTTAATGTATCAAGTACTAAGTTTAACGCGCATGCTAAATATTCTAAATAAACTTAGTATGGGTGTTACACTTAATTTAAGAAAAAAGTACATTACACGCTATGTATATTACATAATACATACATCCATTATATATTATAATGGTCAATTTAGTAAAATTGTATTAATTTATTTAGATAAAATAGTATATAAGACAACTAGTTGTTTGGAACTAAAACATTTATCCAGTGTTATCTTACTAGTCCTGTCAAAGAAAATAAAATGTCATAGAAATATAACTTAAATATAACATTATTATTTACCATGACATGCCAAAAAAAAAAATAGGTTTAAAAGAAATATAATATTTTCAACTTACTATTAAAGGCATGTACATTTATCTTCCAGGCACCATGGTGTTGCAGGGAAAATACATCGATTAATTGCACACTCAATGATAGTAGTACAATTAGTGCCTATGATGTAAAAAAGAATAAAATAATTTCATTGAAAGATGATAAATCATTGTGTATAAGATAAAAAAAAATAAAAATCATAAATGATGATAAAGTGGGTTCACCGTAGGCTTCAGTTAAACTTAGGAATAGAGAATGGACAAAAATCAAAAAATAAACTAAGTTGAAAATTTTAATCATATTTTTTTAGTTTGCATGTAACAAACAAATAGATGTTTTATCAATCTATATAATATACAAAACTCCTTGCTCTATATGTTTATTTCATTCATTTAAATACCTTTTAGCACTTATGAAATTCCAATAAACACTTTATAAAATTAAAATCATGATTAAGCAACTCTTAAGTACATTAACAAGTTGTGTTTGTCCTTTAGCTCATTCTATTGATCACTTGATCTTATAAAGGATGTCATATAAAAATATTATTGGTGGTTCAATGTCATTCATCTTTTTCATTAATATTTTATTATTATTTCCCTTTTATCCTTTCAAAACAGATAAAGACAATCTTAAAAGTAATAGTTAAGTTGAAAATATAAAAGTTAGTTTTAGGAAAAATATACCATGAGGTGACACTGCAAAGATCGGGCACGTGGAAAAAAAAAACATAAAATCAGTGGGCTAACCAATTCAAAATTTTCATATGCCCAATCTCCACTAACAAAATAAAGTAAAATTTTTATTTTAAAAATACTTTGATTGGAATATTTTTTTTTACTAAACTTGGATTATAGTTAGGTTTTATAGTCGATGTTTTTTTCGCTTAACATAATTTCAAAAGATTCATAAAAATTATGCAAGTAGATTGAAGTTCGCTTTCTCTTTCACTCATCAAAAAATGGTGGGTTTTAGATCAATTTTTGACTTACAATCACCCATATGTATTTTTTTTTTTCCATTTCTTTCAATTTAAATAAGTGATTTTCACATATATCAAATTTTTTCTCGTGTTTTTTTTCTTCGTGATTTAGTCGTTTGAATGCGGCGTTGTGTTGTTCGTCGTCTTGTGCGGTGTTGTTTGATTTTGCGTCTTATTGCGGTGTTTGTTTGGTTCATATTGAAAGATCACTTTTAATCAATCAATGATTTGGACGTCAATGTAGCAAATTTGGAAGCATGGGTATTCTGGTGATTTAGATTTTATCATATTATTTGTACACATTTTGCCGTTGTATGCTATTAGCATGGGTGTATGAGTTTGTTTGCATATTTACCTTTTATGTTTTTAGCGATGTTGATCATGTTATTGTATCTGATGTATTCTATCAATTTGAATGAATGAAGATATTTTGTTTTGTAAAAAAAAATGCAAGTGGATCATTTCCTTTAGTATGAGTCAACTACCTATATGACATGGTTCATCATTCATGATTGTTTCCACGCAATAAGAGCCTCAGGTAAGAAATAACTATGTTCCTTACTATATGGGAGCAAAGGCTACAAGCAACATAATGAATGTGATGGGTATTTAGATATATTATTTTTTTGGTATCTGTATTTATGTATATTTTCATTGATGAAATATGAGTATAATTAAATTTAAAATGATATCTAATTTCAATGCAAAGGAACATAAGACAGAATTTGTTTTATATGTTAATAAATATTATTACAAAAAATAGGAAAATCAGAAACCTAAGGGGTATAAACAGGGTCGTTTCTATGAAATAGGAGGCTCAGTTCTATTTTTAAAATAGGCTCTATTCTTTTTGTGTAACTAAGTTTCATTGAAAAATCAGAATCAGAAGAACTTTTAAACACGAAACAAAACAAAATAAAATTAAGTGAAAGAGAGGTGAAATTTACTTTACGGTGTCGTTTGGAATGTCACTCCTACGTCGTAGGAAATGGGAAAACGAATGGTTTATGCGAAAAAGAAATAATTGTTGTGATTCTTTCAATGAAATAGTTTTTTAAATTGACTGATTAAGTGATTATTCAAATTTTTGGTGGTTTAATAGCATCAAATTTATGTCCATAAAGTGGAACTAGAGTTTAGAAAAAATTCATACGTGTACTGAAGAAAAAAAAGTAACATATAATTTTTTAATTTAAGTGGGGGTGAGTATTATAATTTTTTTGAATCCCATAGTTTTTAGAGACTCGGTTCAGTAGTGCTTCTTGCACTCCCAAAGTCCGGCCCTGAGTATAAACCAAACTCAGGGAAAAAGAAAATTACATACTATTATGAATATCTCCATTGGATTAGATATTATGAACAATTGTGTTCTCTAATTTTTCTTGGAAATATTTTTTTGAATTTGAATAAAACCTTGATTATCGCTATTGTTCAAAAAGTGTTTCAAGGTGCATAAATCATAAACTACAACTAAATTTACGACCTTATCAAAAAGGGTTTCATAATTTCTAACAATATTATCATTTGACACTGCTCCAAGAACCTATAGTAGCATATCTAGATATTGACGATGTTATCTTTGATGTTATGTGTTAATTGATTCAGACGAGTTGAACCCAAAAAAACTAGTGAATAGAATTTTTAGAGCTCTCTGCAATAGAGAAACTCAAATTATAATTTTAATCATGATTTATTATTGTTCTTATGAGCTTAACATAGTTGGTAGGAACAATGCATAATATGTGCAAGGTTTGGAGTTCAAACCCCTATCATCACAAAAAAAATCACGATTTATTACACCTTCAAAGTTTGTGACTTCATCTATTTCAACATCAATGTCTTCATATTACAAGATATGTGCATAAAACAATAGTTTTTAATGTAATATAATACACAGATTTCAAAAGAGGATTATTATTATCAACACACTTTTTAGGGGGAAAATATGTGTGAGAAATTCTAATATGCTTATGTGACCAAATAAAAAGTGTTTGGTTACACACACATAAAGAAATATTTTTTTTAATAATAAGGAAAAAATTGATAAAAAAAAAATTGAATATTTTTAGGATCATCTCTTTATGTGTGTGTCCAAATATTTTTGATCTGTTCTTGTGACCAAGGAAGAATTCCTCAATATGTGTTTATGTCGGATAATATTAACCAACAACAATTGCTCTCACACAAACAAAATTCTCCTCTATCTAAGCTCTCAAAAGCTTCAAAAGTGTGCTAAGTAAGGAATGTACTAAGTATGAATTTGGCACAGGGAATAGAAAAATTGTGCTTAGAATAAACTTGGACTAAGAAATTTTTCCAATATTCAGTAGGTCCCATTTAGAAGATTTATTCAAGAATCAAAATCGCATGCATTGTTCAACATCGTGGTGGTACATGATCCATTCAATTGCCCTCTCAAAAAAATGATCCATTCAATTCTTTTTTCCAATCTCTACACTAGATTATATAAAGTATAAATTAAATTGTTCAAAAAAATAAAGTATAAATTAAAATTAACAATATGGATCGTGTATTAACTTTACATAATTAGTTTCATATCGTGGCAATGGTCTTTTGAGTGTCCATTTTCCATTTTCGAGTTTTTAGGTGATTTGGCTTTGATTGCTTTGCTAATTTTTCAGAGGCAGGTTTGGTTAGCTTTTAGATGTATTTGTTTTTAGGATTACATTCTTGTGTTTTTCTAAGGCACATCTTGTGTGTTGATTTTTATTATTATTAATCAATTTTTGGTTTAAAAAAAAATATTTTTGATGTTAGAATGAATATTTCTTGTATTTCATTTAACATCCCTTATTCATATGAATAAAACTTTTTGATGAATTAAAAAATATTAGTATATTACTTTTTCTTGATAGAAAATATAGTAGTGTTATATTGCTAATAGCACCTTAAATTAAAAGAAGCAATCTAAAGAGGTATATGGATATGAAACATGGAAATAAAGTTAATTTTTATGTTTAGCCAATATATTGGTAAAAGAAAATGTTTAACCATTATGTTAGGGCTTTTTTTCACAAAAAGTTAGGCTAAATATCATTTTTGGTACAAGTAAGTTTAGAAAAGTTAGGACTAAATAATATAAAGAGGATGAATTAGAGTGATGACTCAATCTATAAATATTTAATTGTTAAAAAGATTTAACCATGACCGTTTCTGTGAGCATAGTTCAGGGCAGAGACAATGCATTATATGATTTTGAAATTTGAATTTGTATTTATTTATAGTTATAGTTGTCTCTCTCATTGAAGTCAAGTTTAACTCCATGTTGCCAATGGTGTCCAATGTCCACAATGCTCCCATCCCATACGGTCCTATGTCAGTAGCCACCATCACATCACATGCCATCCTTATTGTCAAGCATCTTTCCTTTTAAAGAAGTCCTTTGACAGTTGACTTATATTCTCTCTCAAAATGACCCAATTCCAAACGAGCCACTTTTTGGACTACGGTTGGTTAAAGGAATATCTAAATATAAATAAACTCAAAAACAAGGACCACCCTTACTATTTTTATGCACATCCTTTCTTCTTCTATTTTTGTTTTTGGTGAAAAATTCTATATGATGTGCATTCTATTGCACTATTTTCTTGCTTTGGATATGTTTTTTCTAGAAAGTAATCATCGATCGAGTTAAAAATGTGAGTTTATTTACACATAAAACTATGAAAACTTCTACGTTATACCTCACAAATTGAGGTGTACCGGTACTCTTGCACCATAAAATTATAAATTAACGATTATTTTATAAAATAAAAAGTTATTTGTCAATATTTATATTTTATAAAACATTATTTCATAAGAAAAAACATCATTTCATTGTTTATAAGAATCATATTAAATTTTTAACATTTTCTCATAAAAAATAATCAATATTCTTTATTATAAGTAATAAAAATTCAAAAAAAGTAAATTTTATTTCATCAAAGCTTTTGGTAAATAAGATTTGATTATTATAATTGTCAATGATAGAAAATATTTTTTTTTCTTCAAAAACTCATTTAATTGTTAATTTAATGATTTGGTGTACCGGTACACTCAAATTTTTGGATGTATCATATAATTTGCCTAAAACTATATTAATGAACCTCTTAATTTCCTTTAAGTAATTGAGATCATCTCTACTTGATAAAGAGACCATATATATGTTTGAAAAATTCTTTGAAAAATTCTTAATGTTACACACATACATGATACATGCTAGCATTTCTTGTCATGAAGTCAATTATAATTTATCTACAATAAAAACTAGTGTTATGATGATTGCCTAACACAACCCAACCCAAAGTTTTAATTGCACTCGTCTTTTTTTTTTTTTTAATAAAGTTGATGTGACCTCAATTGTAACCGAATAGAACAAAAATTGTCATGTAACAGTCCAAATTTTCAAATTTGAGTTTTACAAAAGAAATCCTTGGTTGCTCACAATCCTAAATGAGAAGTATATATTTAGGCACATATAAAATTACTTATAATTGAGTGATTGTAAAAATAAAAAATAAAACACATTATTTAATTTATTATTTTGCTACCTTTTCACTTTTTTAGTGTGTGTGACATGTGTCCAAATCTTGTGACCACATATAGTAGATTAAAGATGTGTTTGGATTGAAGGTTTAGGAGGGGAAGGGAGGAGAGGGTTTACTTTTTTTTTATTTTTAAATTATGGGATATATAACAAGTTTTTCTAAAATAGCTTAACAGTGATTGAAGTATTATATGATTGTTATCATGTTAATACGTTAACATTTAAAAAAATATTTTATAGTGTTCGTAATTTAAAAATAAAAACTAAATCCTCCTCTCTCTTCCCCTCCTAAACTCTCCATCCAAACACACCCTAAAACTATTAAATATAACAATAAGTCAAGTACATCAATCATGTACTGCATAACTATAAAATAAAACTATGTAGAGAGGATATTCTAAATAGTGAACAACATATCATATAAGCAAAGCCCTTAAAAGAAAAATATCATATTAGCAATACACATATGATTTATTGATTCAAGAAGTTCTTGATATGAGACACCATTTCTTGTGTCCTAACATGAGAAAGTTGATAATTATGCAACACTTGAAACGCATGTCCAACACCTTTATACACAAAAGTTTCAACTTTTTTCCCTGCTTTAACCAAACAATTTGAAAACTCCAAGTTTCTATCTCTAAGTATATCCAATTCCGAAACACACATCATGATAGAAGGAACCCTCAAATCTCTCAGCTTAGCAATTCCATTTGCAAGAGGATTACAATAAGGATGATCGCGCGTAACGGAAGCTCCAATGGGAAGAGATAATCGCCAATAAGTATCGGAAACCGATAAACTAAGCGCGGAATTTTGTTGTTGACGAAAAAGTTTCTCGGAATTTGTCCTTTCTTCTCCTCCGAAAAAAGGTTGAATCAATATAACACCTTTTAAAGATAACGGATTCAAATTCAAACACGATGAAGCGTTTGAATTTGATCCTAAGCGCGTAGCGACAACATTGTAAGCTATATTAGCTCCGGCACTATCACCACATAGAAAAAGAGAAGAAATGTTGCAATGCTTCAACCACCAATTTTGGTTTTTATTATACAAGGCTTCATGTTTGATCCACATGAGAGCATTGAAAGCGTCGTCGTAAGCAGAAGGAAGACGATTTTCAGGGGCTAAACGGTAATTAACCGAGACAACGACACAATTTGCTTTCAATGAAAGATTGTTTAAGAATTCATGGTAACAAATCCATGAAACTGAACCAACACAAAATCCACCACCATGGAAATAAACAAGCAAAGGAAGCTTGTTATTGTTATTATGAGAGGTTAATGTTGATGTTGGGAGATAGACACGTGCCCATAAATTTGTTTCTTTGTTGATAGTAATGTCTCTTGAAGTTACACCATTTTCTGATTGAAGTTTGCATGAAACATTGGGAACAATTTGTGGTCTTTCTACATGTCCATCTTTGTGAACTTTTATGAGTCCTTCAATTTCTTCAATGATGATGAATCCCTTTTGGTGATGAATGTTGTTTGGTTGGTGGTTGAATGAAATTGTGGTCATGGTGAAAATTGTGGAAAGGGAGTGAAAATAGAAATGGAAATGAAAGTTTTGTTTGTGATGGCATAATGGGGTAATAGTTTAGTCCTTTTTATAGAGGTTGGAGAAAGAGAAGCTTTCCATGCTCTTCTGTAAAACCAGTGGCAATGTGCTCAATATCTCATAAAGATTCTTGTTTGAATTTGGGAAATCTTTATATATTGACTATTATTTGGATAACAACCATTTTATTTTCCTATTATGTCTAATCTTTTTGTTACCGTCCAAGGCCACACAAGAATAAATCCAGTATTAAATTGAACAAGGAATCTAAATTGAATGAGGGAATGTCTATGGGATAAACATTATTCTTATCTGATCATGGAGGTGAAAGGAGAATTTCTTGTGTTACTTTTTGTGTTAGGAGATTAAGCATGCGCAACAACTTGCACATGTTATTATGATATTTAAATTCTATGGCTTTGGTTCTATACACATGGCTTATCTCAATGGTCTATACATAAGAACGTACTATTTTTTTTACTCAATATGAATGTACTTTGATATAAGGATATATCCGTTTAACTCCAAGTACATGCAAATTGAAAGTAAAGTTAATGCATGCATGCACGTAGATAATTCAGAATTTGATAATAATATAATATAAGTATATTTTAGAAGACCAGTTTAATAATTCATCTTTTTTTTACAAAAATAAACGATATTCATTCATTCAAATTGATAGAGTACATCGATACAATACAAATTCAAATTCGCTAAAAACAAAAAGGATGAATCTGTGAACAAACTCACATCATCCATGTTAATAGCATAAAACGGCAAAATACATATGCCTACAAATATGACGAATATGGCTATATTCATGTCTCCGGAATACTCATGTCTCCGGATCTGCAACGTTGACGACGCCAAAGTCATTGTCATTGATCGGATCTGCACTTGCTCAAAACTAATCTTTCAACCTGAATCAAATAAACACCGCACTAAGACGGGAAATCAAAAACACATCGCACAAAGACGGGAAATCAAAACAAACAGAGTCGTTCAGAGACGACAAAATCACAAAAACAAACGAAAGAAAACAGAAAATATGTGAAATCACTTATTCAAGTAGGATAGACGGAAAAACAATCCGGAGGGGTGATTTTTGGGTCAAAATTGACCCGATTTTGACCCTAAATCACCCATCTGAAAAGAAGAAGAAGAAGAAGAAGAAAAGGGTGACGGCTAGGGTTTGAGAAGGAAAGAAGTGAGAGGTTTAATACTTCTTTTGTTTCATATTAATAGTTAAATTACATTTTTGGTCCTTTAAGTATGTTTTCTTTCATTTCGGTCTCTTAAGTTACAAGTATCATACAACTTGGTCCTGAGTTTTTTTTTTTTTTTTTAATTTTGGTTTCTTGAGTTATGAACGTTTAACACGTTTATCCTTTAAATTATAAATATTAAGACATTTTGATCTCTAATAGATATGATTACAGTGTCTAAATTTCATAACTTAAATGATAATTTAAGTGACCAAAATGAAATGAAAAAAACTAAAGAAACCAAATTATGTAGCATTTGTAATTTAAGTGACTAAAATAAAATGAAAAAAACTTGGGGTCTAGTGGTTTTTCAATAACACTTGTAAGAATATTTACTTTTGCCAATCTTTCAACAATTTGTTCTCCTTTTGGGCTTTTCTCATCCTTCATATATAACAACAAAATACGTGAAGGAAAGTACAGTGAAATAATTAAACTTGGGGCAAAAATATTCGAATTTCCCTTTCATTGATATGATATATTACATGTTCTTTGACTATATTGAAAATGGTTTTGTTTGTTTTGGAAACAAAGGCTGTTTCAAAATAGAATATGCAAAAGTAGGCAGGCACGTATGGTACGCGGAGTATTTTTTTTTTCTTTCTTCTTCTGAAAATCAAGTTTCATGTGTAGTTTCATTATAACGAAGATATTTTTTCAAGGGATCATTGTTATCAAAGATAAACTCTTCACGTCTTAAAAGGTTGGTCAAAATTACGGCGATACTATAATTTTGTACAAACTATAAAGTTTTTGTCGAAATTGTGGCGACTCCTGTAATTCTAATCGTTCATATGTCAATCCAAACATGTTGTAACTAGGTTATGGAGATAAAATACAACCAATCATGTATATTTTCATAGATATACAAAAAAAAGAGATAAATATAATGCAAAAGGATTAGGTTTGAGTGACTTTGTGGAAGAAAAGTGATATCAATATGACTTTCTCTCTATCTATCTTCTATATTATCATCTTTTTTATCTTAACTACACTTTTTCTTTCATCTTTCACTCTCATAAAACACTAAGAAATACACTAAAATCACTATAAATTTCCCTTCATAAAGCCACTCATTCTCAATACAATGTAGAGTCACAATCCTGAAATCAATTTTTCTAACTCAATCTCTATAAAATTGATTGTAAAGTAAACGGTTATATAAACTCATTTTAGATCTTATTTCTTTTCTATATGAGGCTTGAGCTTTTTCCTTCAATGCACCGACTTGATGCATGAATAGAAATGGTGGACCAATCAGATTGATAGGCTCTATTACCATAGATTTTAATATAAGATTCATCTCATCTTTACAACTTTGTAAGGTGATGATTTTCTAAAATATAGGTTGTCCAGAATCTAACTATATCCTCTAACCCATCCAAACCAGTAAGCTTTGGGTGTGACGGAGAACCAAAAGATGATGTAAATCATTAAATTCAAGCAGGACGATTGAAACAAATGAGGGTGTCAAGTGTTTTATGTAAGACAAAAGTACTACTCAAGCTGAAGGAAATTTTTTATCGTACATTTGTAAGACCATGATCAGGTTGAGTACTAGTGTATTCGAGTCACTAATTAAAAAATAATAATCATTCATAATAATAATTTTTTTCACTTTCAAAAAGTTGAATACAATTTTGTAAAAAGAAAAATGAATATAACATTTTTCATCGTTTTCTAGCACAATGTTTTATATTAGTTTTCTTGACAAATATCTCAAGAAACACTATTTAGCATTTTCCTTTAATATAAACAAATTTATGCCAAAAAGATGAATCATCAACTATCGATGTGATCACAACAATTAGTGCTTCATTTTAAAAAGCAAAAATTCATTAAGACGAGTAAAGGGGTACTCAAAACCCAAGGTCGTTCCTATGAAATAGGAGTCTCGGTTCTCTATTTAAAATAGGCCCCCTGTTGAAATAAAAATGCAATTTTTTTGTGTAGTTAAGCTTCATTAAAAAATTTGAATGAGAAGAACTTCTAAACATGAAAGGAAATAAAAAAAAATAAGTGAAAGAGAAGTGAAATTTACCTAATAGTGTCATATGGATTTGTCACTCTTCCGTTGTGGGAAAGGAGAAAATGAATGGTTTATGCAAAAAAGGAATTATTTAGGTGATTCTTTCAATGAAATAGCTTTTCAAATTAAGTGATTATACAAATTGAGGATGGTTTGATAGCACCAAATTTATGTCCAGAAAGGAGAACTAGAGTCTAGAAAAATCTCAAACGTGTACTAAAGAAAGAAAAGGAAGTAACATATATTTCTTTTATTTAAGTAGGGAGTGGGTATTAGACTTAAATTTATTTTTTTAGGCTCATAGCATTTGGAGGCCTGGTTCGGTTGAGCACCTTGCACTCCCCAAGGTCCGGCCCTGTCAAAACCTATTGATTTCTGCTCTTCCCCCTGCACATTTCGCTCGCGCCCAGCTGAACTGACGAAAATGCCCTTGCGTGAGTTAACTCACGCAGGTTAGAAACCCAGCGTGACTTAACTCACGCTCTATCATTCCTGTGTAAAATTCAATTAAAATTGTCAAACTCTCAAAAAGCAATCCATAATTCTTTCCTCCTATTCATTCACCAACAAAAGGTTTCAATTAGTTCCATTCTTCACTGCTTCTTATAATTTATTTAATTTAATTCAAGTGTTGATTCACGATTGAATTGAAGGAATTACTAGTAAATCAATTATCATGAAATCTGGAAAATTATTGCTGCTTCTTTCTTTCAATTGTTTTCTTGTGTTACGTACCACAATTTGGTACCTAAATATAATTTATTCCTTCTTTCTTTCAATTATCATGTTATGTATCACAATTGTTTTCTTGTGTTGTGACTTGTCAAGCTTACACAAGTTAGACATGAATGATATATGCAAAACTCACAGAGCAAAAAACATGTATCCACTTTTGTACTAGTTAACTAACGCAAGTTTTACACACGCGCATTTTAAGTGACGTAGCGTTAGTTAACTAACGCATAGTTTTACACTTGCGTTAGTTAACTAACGCATGGGTATTTTGGACAAAGCTGCAGGATGCGAGTGATTTATGCTGGGGGTGAGCAGTAATCTTATAAAATTAGAGTATCAAACTCTTTGAATACAAGAAAGTGGATTATTCCACCAAGAAGAAAACACTGCTTTTTTTCCTTCTTTATCGATAAACCAAGACAACGATAACCTATTAAAAAACATTACGTATTTATATTTTACATAGGTTTTTTTTTGTATCTAAAAGTTGCTAACCAAGAGTTTACTTTAATAAAAAAAATTCGAATCAAGCTTAAATAGTTTCTTAACCGAAAGTAACTACCTAATAATTTTATTTTATTTTTAAAATAACTACCTAAATAATGCTCTTTTTTTTATATAGCTTTAGTAAATGAAAAGTAAGGAATGTACCAAGTATGAGTTTGGCACAGGAAAGTGTGCTAAGAACAAAATTGGACTATAAAAAAGTTTTCAAATATTCAATAGCCCCTATTTAGAAGATTTTATTCCAAGAATAAAAATATCATGCAAATGTTCAACATCGTGGTGGTACATGATCCACCTAATTGAGGCACGGGGAACTACCCCTAAAAAAATTCCAATCTCTACACTAAATTCTGAAGTGGGACTCACAAAGTACCATATGGGTCACATTAACTTTACATATAGTTTCATGTGGTGGCAATGGTCAATTATTCTTTTTTATCTATAAGTCCATATATGATATGTGAAAGTGAAGGGGTTGTGTTGTGGCAATGCATGCATCTTCATTCTTTAGGTTGATTATTCCCATCTTTCTTCTTCTTCTTCTTCTTCTTCTTTTCCTTTTTGACCATCTTGATCCATGTGTGTAGCCAAAACCATGATAGACACTGAGCCGGTTAAAGGGACAAAGTTTCGTCTCCAAGGCATACATAATTCAAGTAGTTGAGTTGGCAATGCATGCATCTTTCATTTTAAACATAAATATATTTTTGGTCTGTTAAAATATAAATTTTAATCCCTCTATTTTTAAACCATATTTTACCATTATACAAAAAAGAAAAATCGATTTTTGACCCTTTTTTACAACTTTCAAGATTTCCCATATTCCCACCCAATTTTGGGGTATTTTATGTTGATGTGGCTGTGATGATGAGATGGATGACAATGAACTAGTCATTACATTTTTTAAGAGGATTCCTTGTTTCTAACCATGTCAACCTATACACGATACTTAAAGTCCTCGAAGTGGTGTTTAAAGGGTTTGAAGTGGAATCAGTTTTGTGTGATGAAATGATACGATCATCTCTTGTTATAGAGGAGTTCTTGTAATCAAGAACTAGGGTTTTGTTCCTCTCCATCGATGATGTGAAGAGAAACATTATTCTCCCCCTGAGTCAACAATTTTTATCTTAGAAATTATTGTACACAAGATGTCAATAATTTTATATTTGAGAAAATAAAAATGGATGGAAGACACCTTGTCAAAAATATTTTATATAGTAGAGAAAACGATGTAACAATTTATTGTCATGGAACCATAATGTGATGATATATAATGATTGATTAAAGTTATAGACGGTAACAATTTGTTTTCTTCACACAACAAATTGATGATATATAAATGGATGATGTATTGGTATCCAATATGCATCTTGCACTGATACCTGCTTGATTCGCCCTGGTTCGTATTGAGAGAGTATCTGAAGATTAAACTTTTTTTTTTAAAAACAATTGTCAAATACTTTTCAGATACATCTGGAATACACAAGGGATATGCGGTGGAAAACTTATATGTACATGATACGTGATGTTTCTATTATTTTTGGGATATATGTAATTGACTAAGTATTAATGTTCTCTTTTTGGGATATATCATGTATGTAATTGAGTACTTGTCACTTTTTTTATCATCAATTTTACTTGTATTTATATTTATGTTGTTACCGTCTATTTTGTGTCTTTTTGTTTGTTTGAGAACGTTGTTATTGATGATGTTGTGTGAAGACAATTTCATTGTTGTGCCTTATTGTTGTTTTGTGTTTGTTTGGTCTAGGTTTTGCGCTTATTTTTTTGTTTTTGAGTTTTAGTCCATAATTTGTATTTTAAGTTTTAGTTTGTAGTTTAAATTTAATTTTTTTACTAAAGTATCCCGAGTGTATCATATCTTGAATTTTAAAATTTTCTCGTATCGACGTCGTTTTGTATCCATATCGTATCAGATATCTAGGCTTCATTGAGATTCTTATACTTCTCCAAGAGGCAAGAGTTTGTCCCAAGCGAAGATCAAGTGGTAGAGGAAGTGGAAGGATAATAGCCAAATAATGATATTATTATTTCTTTTTTTGAATGCGTCTTTGTACATCGGTGTTCTTGAAGGGAACCCGAATGAGGCACATCTTTATGATATTTCAGTCATCTTGCTCAAATTGTCTTAAGTAGGGTTTGTACGGATCAGACAAAGCGGTTGTATCTTGGTTATGCTTATTTCAACTTCTCCAATGCTCGTGATGTTGCTAATGTGATGGAACATTTGAACTATGTTAGACTTTATGGCCACTAATCTAGAGGAGGTTAATATATGACCTTTTCAAATTATGAAAATTACAACAAAAAACATCCCGAATCAAAATCTATTCCCGAACGGTGTTGAAAAGATGTTTAAGATATTAAATCAGGTTGTATTTTCAAAAATATTTGAAGACATAGAGGTAAAGATAAAAATTATCCATTCAATGACTATCAAATTAACTTGAACCAATACATTTTTAACAAAATAAATAGATTGAGTGACTTAATTAGAAACAAATGTATCACTAGCAAAACAGATAATAAAATTATAATTTTTACGCGTATATTCTACCTTGTCTTGAGAACTTCAATCAACCAACAAATTTCAATCTTTATGAATCTAATTTTTTGCACTTGTTACGCATAAAGACTTACAAGATAATGTATTAAAAACTAGGCAGAAATATAGGATAAAGATTTAGTGTTTTTTTTTTTAAAAGAAACTAAATTAGCCCATCTAAATTGGCATCGAAGGGAATCGAACCTGAGACATCGAGGAGAAACACACTCTCAAGTCCGAAGCTAATATCACCAGACTAACCAAAGTGGGTTAAGATTGAGCATTTATTGATTCAAGGATACTTAAAAACTCGGATTTTGCACAATATTAAAAACTGGAAAATTCTACTCAAAAACCAGATTTTCTACAATATACAAATAGAAAAATGGTATAGAAGAAAGAAGAAAGACATCAAGAATTTGCTTAGGAATTTTCCAACTATGCTCTCACTTGTGGGGGCAAAATGAAGATTGAAACCTCTTATTAAGAATTTGCAATGAAAGAATGTTTAAAAGAAAAGTTACAAAGTAAGCCCCTTGTGAATAACTATCACTCGGTTTTTGAATTGTCTTGCATATCTTCACTCTTGTTCAAACCTTCGACCTTGAACCCTTCAAAGTTGAAAACCCCAACTTTTCTATTCATTTGACTGGGTAACTCCCTTCACATACATATGTTACATGAAGCGATTCTTCCTTCTTTGTTCTTCAAGGATTTCACCAAAATACCAAATTTTGATTGCATTCATCTTGTAAAAAAGACCCCAGTTCACCAATTGAGGTGAAAAGTCTAACTTGGTTTTACTCATAATCACAAACACCCTTGTTGCAATCACATAAGTCAATTCCTAGAAATTGAATGTTTCCTTCTACAAAAATGCTTTAACACATATGATGAAGGTGAAAAAAACACAAGAAGGAGGTTGAATTGTGTTAGCCTTTTCTTTTTAAAATTAAGCCCAATGTTCACAGCCTGATAGAGTTCAGAGTCAAGAAAAGAGTTCAGAGTCTTATGCAGCGGATAATGTATATATATATATATATATATATATATATATATATATATATATATATAGAGAGAGAGAGAGAAGAGAGACACACAA
>Ga0315914_1001656_pt1 | contig 33712 bp, 25 predicted proteins | sample MpolenodulesMG_FD_203920 | JGI IMG/M metagenome (GOLD analysis project Ga0315914, IMG submission 203920) | Medicago polymorpha root nodule microbial communities from Los Angeles, California, United States - elongated nodules | ecosystem: Host-associated > Plants > Roots > Nodule | place: USA...
CGAGGTATCATTAAGCGAAGTAAACAAGTCGAAAAAACAAAACATGTATTGCAGATAAAGCAATATCATTATTATTCGATCATATGGACTAATACTCTACAAAATAATATAAGCGAAGTCGTTAAGGCACGATTGTAAAAACAATATGCCTACAACAAAATAAACAGTATCATATATATATATATATATATATATATATATATATATATATATATATATATATATAATTAAATTATAAACAAAGATATTTCTATTTCTAAGCCTCTAATGAAAAAAATCAAAAACAAAGAAAGAAGAATTTGTATATTGGAAGATTGATTTATGCATACCTTTATCAAAGTGAGAGAGAATTCAATTCATGATATTGATCAATTCATCAGTTGAATGGATTATTCTAAAATACCCCAATGAGTGTGAAGTATACAAAGGCATATACAACCATGTTGAATTATTTGACTCTCTACTCTTGATCGAGAGCGGCTTGCTGCCAAAAGAAGTGACAACAACGTAATGTTAGTCCGATATAATATCCCCAACCACTTATTGGCGGTACAATGGGATAATTACTCGAAAAGTAAAGATCTAACCGGTAAATACCATCACGGTATGGAGTCCCTTTTACTCCGATAATAATAGCCCTCAACAGATCCATACTTGATTCATAAAACTGTACAAATATTAATCTAATGGGGATAAAAGAAATAGTCAAAGAAACAGTGAGATTGAACAAAATACCATAAATTTGTTGATCTCTATGGTATTCAGACTACAATATTCTTAGTTATTTATTTATTTATAAAATTATAGTTTCTAAATTCCAATTTCAAAATATATATTTAGACACCACTTAGGAAAAGACTTAGTAAGATTTCCATAAGGATATATATATCATGAAAAATACCAAGAACATTGGGATATGTAGTAACCATACCTACAATTTCAAAAGCAATGACAAAGTTTCATGTCTATAAACAAATGATTGGATAATGCAAGACTATCAATACCTATATTTCTATTGCTCCTAAACAAATAAAAAGAAAAGAAGATATGCTAGGTTGACTCACCACTAACAAAAATTAGTTTCACTGGGAAACAATTGCTGGTGATAATCCACTTGGGTTGATCCGGTGGTATTGATTTGGGACCTTGGAGTGTGCTCCTCCTCGAGGTCTCAGGTTCGATTCCCTCCGGTGCCATGTTAGGTGGGTTAGTTTAGCTTCTTAAAAAAAAATTGCTGATGATTTTCTTATTGGGAGAGGGCGACTTAAGATTGGATTGTTGAAGGAGGATAAATGTAATGTGCATCATTTGGATATGAATTCAATATTTGGGATGAAACTGATATAATAATGAGATTAATAAATTGTAAACAATCGGAATTGAAACTGTCAAGCTAATATAATGAGAATGAGAAATGGTACTAATGAAGTTAATAGAAAGATGACATGTCTATTTAATAATAATAGAATAGATAGATAGATAGATGGATAATAATAGATGTGAATATTACAAGCTATTTTATAACAGAAATTCTAAACAAACTAACCCGGCAAACGATCCTCCAAAATCTTCCACTATTTCTGGATCAGTTTAGCCCACTTCTTTGTACGCTGATCAAGAAATAGGTTCATCTTAGTCTGATATAAATAAGATAAGAGCATAAACAAAGTGTGTCTTTGAAAGTATAAAAAATATAAAGTTAAAGGCTTCATCGAGGAATTTTCACGAATATGGTGATGGTTAGAAGTGTCACTAAAAGTGTGTCGAATTGCTTAAAACTTTGGAATTTCCTCGTAATTTCATATTTGGAAGTTGCATGGCATGAGCTGCAACAGTTACCTTCTTTATGACTTTTAAATTTGGTGGCAGCCAGTTTCTTGTCTGCATGTAGAAGCTTCATCATGGGATTTGGATTGTAAACCAAACTAGTCGACTTTATTTTATTGTGGAAATATTTCAACAAACAATTAGACTTGGATGCTTCTACTCCTAATGAAAGATTCAAACCACAATCAGTGCTGATTCAATAGCTGATTGTTACAGATCAATGTAAACGTTTCCGTGCTCTTGAAGCTAGAGCATCTATTTTTGAAACTATCCATTGCGACCATGATTGTTGTCACGATCTTGAATACTTGAAGATAAAATACAACATGATTTTGCTTGATCGCAAACTCTAGCTCTATATGGAAACCCGACAATGTTCGATTCCTAAGAAGGTTGGCACCATAACCACGAAAATTGAATATCTTAAACGAAAAAAATGAACAATGCTGAAATGTTTAATGTGGATTACTATGCTTTGATGGAGTTGCCATGTGAATGTGATCGATCAGAATTGGAGAGGTCTTACGCATTTGCTTGATTTGAGGCATAAACAAGAGACATCTATAAGTTTCATCGATTTGAACTTACTAATGATGAACAAGATGTTTAGCTAGCTAGGGATAGATATTAGGTGATTTTTTGTAGAAATTGCTTGAGAAAGGGTAAGCGTTATGAATACAATTATGGAAGAAGACGCCGAGAAATGAATGAAATGGTTTTGTAGTTACAACAAATTTTTGCAGATGCAAATTTACATTTTACATTTACATCTGCAAAAGTTTGTTGTAAGTACAAAAAAATTTCTCTACTTCTTCTTCGATACTTGTACTCATAACACTTGAAAACTTCTTTTTTAAGCACTTTATACGACAAATCAGCATACATCTTCACTATATCCTTAATGAACTAAGCATCCTGATCATCATCATCAAGTTTAAACCGTTTACTGAAACTTGTCAATGTCTCCAATTTATGCCTCAAATAAAGCAAATAGTACGTCCTCTCCAATTCTGATCGAACACACCCACGTGGAAACCCAATCAAAAGATAGTAATCCATGTTAAGCATTTCAGCATTGGTCATTTTTTGTTTCAGCTGTTCATTTTTTGCAGTTATGGTATCAACCTTCGTAGGAATCTGATTATAGCAAACATTGTAGGGTTTCTATACAAGTGTTTAAGATCATGACAAAGATGATGGTAGAAATGAAGAGTTTAAAAATTTGATGCTCAAGCTTTAAGTGCATGGAAACATTTGGGTCCACTGACAACGTTCTTTTACAACCAACTATTAAATCAACAATTCTACCAAACATGTGTGTCATATGAAGGACTACTTTCAAACATATATAAAATCCTACACATCATGAGAAGGATTCCAAGCAAAGTGTTAAAGAAGTATTTACAAGTTATAAGAGATAATATTATCAATCTAGTACATGAAATGACAAATACCATGTTATACAAACCACAAATTGATGAGTGGCTTTAATTGCCTTCCCTTTGTTACCTACTAATATTAAGCTCTTGTGAGAGAGTTTGGGAGAACTTATTCAAACAGTTTATGATATATTCAAAAAAAAATTCAACTTATTTTCATAAACTCCCCAAAATAGCTTATCAAAAACAATTTTAGCCAATACAAAACAATTTAACCTTATTTTGAGTCTGTGTTGCACCTTTATTGGTAAAAAAAGATTAATTTTTAAAATGACATATTCACTTTTAGAAGTTCTAATCTATTTGTTGCAAATTTTCAAATAGAAAAAAATTAGATTCGAAAAAAGATAATCTAAAAACATCCAAATGTAAAATTGTTTTGCTCAGCTTCTCTAACAAATAATATTTTATTTTTTCGCAAAAAAATTTCATTATAGTAAACAAAACGATTAAATCTCTAAAATTAATCTCTAGAATATTAACTATCAATTCCTTATTTATAATCCGTGGAAATAGTTTAAACATGATAAGCGCTTATTTATTTATTTATGGAAGAAAGCTTATTTATTTATTTATGGAAGAATAAGCGCTTATGTAATAAGTTACAATTATTTTTTTGAGGAAAATATTACAAATTAATTCTATCATCCAATAAGACCTATGTTACCCCAAAACCTTATATTCAATCATCCCGCAAACCTAAATAAAGTATTTTTTTTTTTTGTAAACTCGGTATCGATCCAAAGACCTCCGAGAGACCAATCCCACCAACCATTTGCAATGAGAATTTTGACACTAGAGGGATTCAAACACGGGAACTAAGTCACCGCCATCACCAATCAACTTTTATTTGATTTTAAACCCAAAATTATAAGGACACAAAACAACTTTCTAAGCATACGACTTATATCAAGAGAGTCACTTATAATCCAACCGAAACTAGAATTAGTGACAAGAAATAAAAGCCATGTATTGCAGTTATGTGATAATAATGAAATTTCAGAACACCGAAAGTAAAAAGCAAAAGCAATGAAAATAGAAGCATGCATGCATACACGTTTATGCTTTTTGAAGGGATGAATCTCAACGATGTTATCTTCATCCATTTGAAACTGTTGCTGCCACCGTTCATCTTAAATTCTCTTGATTAGGGTTTCATTTGGAGTAACCTATCAAAACATGTAAACTCAACTTTACACTATTGTTCAATCAAAAGGCTTCTGTTGAACAGATCAGACTTGAATATTATTTTACTGAAATAATAATATAATTACCCAGATTGTTCTCTCCCATATCCTACCACACGCAAATATGGAACTAGCATCTAAAAAAGAGATATATAATAATCACTATTCTTTACTATATGATAATCAACTAGAATTCTTTAAAAAATATAAATTAATCATCATGAATTGAAAAAGAATGAAAATACATACGATTACCTTTAGTGAGCAAGGAGAAAGAGAGATTGTGAATGGAAATCGGTAAGCAACCCTAGAGAGACAAGTATATATATAAGGAAAGGAGCAACCGACAGAATGAGTAGTTATGTGGGCTAAATGAAATTTTAGAGCCCAAGCCCAAGCCTAAGAATTTCTTTCTGGGTCCCCTCAATATCTCTTAGACCCCCGAAAATTCTATTTTTGCCCTTAATATGTACATCTCAATGATACGTCCCAAAAGGTTTTCGAGTTATCTCCCACAAAACTGTTTTACCACTAATATATGTGTCTGGTATATATATCCCGGAGGTTCTGAGAGTTATCTCCCGGAGGACTAAAATATATTCCACTTGAATTAAATAGTGAGTTAACTTGTTTTTGATGCTCGATTCAATTGATTAAACGGAGCAATTAGAATCGGTTTTTGAAACATTGTGTGTAATATCCCTTTGTTTGGTCGATAATTTTGTATTTATACAACCCCTGATTCAAATAAGGTTGTGTATGACTCAAAATATTATTGGTGAGTTTTATACGAATTCAAAACAACTGGCCTCACCGTCGGGCAATTGGAACAAAACATTAAGCGAGAACCATGGATACCAATTGTGAAATTGAGAAATTCTCTAGAGACAACAATTGTTGGGAAGAGGAAGAAGGTGGTTGAAAACAGCGACACTTGCAAGTTGACTTTCATGTACAAAGGGTGATAATCTGAAGAGACGTTAAACATTCAACATCAGTCGGGAGAGGCGGTGCTAAGAATACTCGTGATCATCCTAAGAGGTGGAAATTTTATACTCTTTCAATCTTTATTTCTTTCAATTACAGTTTACTTCTCATCTGTTCATTATTTTATTTATGCACATCATACCACGTTCCTCTTTCTTTCCTTCTTTTACTCCTCTCTCTCTCTCTCTCTCTCTCCCTCTCTCTCATATCTGGTATGTATGCATAAGCAATTCCGACAAAGCTACCCCTTCGACCGTATTACTGGTAGGCATGTAGATACTTTTCTCCAAACACCCAATATACACATGATTTGCTGAAAGCCAATCCATGCCTAAGATGACCTATAGTTTCTTCATAGGAAGACATACTAAATCTATATAATATGTCTTACTGGATACGGTGATAGGACAGTTCTCACATACAAAGTTTGCTACAACCCCTCCATCTGTGGCCGTAGTCACCAACATGGGGGGATTGAGTGGTGAAACAGATAACTGAAGTGTTTCAACACATTGGAAGGAAATAAAAGAACACGTTGCACCACAATCAAAAAGAACTCTAACAGGACTCTAGCCAAGAAAACACATACTGTAACGCCTCTGCTTGGTGGGCATGTAACGCCCGAGGCTGATGAGGGCGGGGAGTGGTCCGGTTCCTGCATGCTTCTAGGCAAAACTGAATCACATCGGAATGAGAGGGATCCTGAGGCCGTGCAGGTATGGGACTGCATGGTTGAAGAAAGGCTTATAAGAATTGTTTGGTACTACCTATATCAACAAGATGCATCTTCTTTTCGGTAGCTCATTCCATAAGAACTCCATAGTTAAGCGTGCTTGACTTGGAGCAATTTTGGGATGGGTGACCTACCGGGAAGTTTCCCGGTAAGCGTGCGAGTGAGGACAAAACACACTGAAAAGACTCGTGTTGGTTTGTGGGGTCAGTCGGCAATCCTAAAAGCAGTCTGGGATGTTACACATACCGCCAATCAAATCATTGTTAGCTTGAGCTTTCTTTCCATCTAACGAATACACCCTGCCTTTGCTTGTAGTTGTATTCACTTGCTTGCCTTTGTTCCTCCTGTTTGGACAATCTGCCACATAGTCCCCTGTCTGACCGCTTGCATAACAATTATTATGCCTAATCTGCATTCTCCCGTATGAGCTCTACCACATTTCTTGCAAGTCGGATAGGTTATGGGTGAACCTGACTGCTTCCCTTTCTGAGGAGAACCCTTTGGTTTTAGCTTCTCATGATGTTTATCAGCAAAGTTACATTTATTCCTTTCAAAAGCCGTAGAACCTTCTCTAGTTGCCTTATCAAAACCTTTTTCAACTTCTAAACTGTTGTGCACAATATCATCAAAGTTTGCCAATCTCTGTTGACTCACAACTGCATAAATTTCACCTCTCAGAGCATGCCTGTATTGATTAACCTTCCATGTCTCATTGCCTGCATACTCATTATGAGAAAAGTAATGAGACAATTCTTCAAACTTCTTAGTGAAGTATGTCACTGACATATTGCCTTGCTTCAAATGCAGAAACTCTTGCTCCTTCCTGACTTTGTATGACAATGAGAGATACTTATCTAACATCACTTGCTTGAAATTCTCCTAGTTAATCTCCATGCCACTTGCTATCATTATGCGTTGATCGGTTTCCCACCAGTCTTCTGATGTGCCTCTGAATTGGTTTGTTGCAAAGATCACCTTATCTTCATCCGTACATTCAGCCATTCGGAAAATCTTCTCCATCTACTTAACCCACCTCTTAGCTTCCTGAGGTTCACCGTCACCATTAAACTCTAGGGGATGGTTCCGGTTGTATTCGCGAAAAGTTGGATTCCCTATGACTGGTGGTGGAGGATGCTGATGATGAACGCCTTGACCCTGATGCATAGCTGCAGTCCACTGTTGTTGAGACTGAGCATTTTGCTGGATCTGTTGTGGCGTCATTTGCATCATCTGTTGATTCTACTGCATCATCTAGGCCCATATGTTAGCATCAGGATTGACATCCTCTTCGGCTTTTCGGTTAACTCTTGGCCGTGGTGATCGAAATTTCTTTTTCGATTGATTCCTTCTTGGTTCCGTTGAATTCTCGGTTCTAGCTGTCACTTCCTTCCGTTCTACATATACGATTCTTTTTGGCTATTGATTCTTGGTGTTATTGATTCTTTTTGGGTTTTCTTAATTCTTTTCATCACTTACATGTTTCTTTGTGCTTGCAGTTTTTTTTTGTTTGTTCGACCAAAAAGAAAAGTACATACCACCTTTGTATTATTCACGTGTCACTAGTCACTACCCTTGGTGTACCTATTCTTTGGTGCTAGGTCTCTTAATGTTTTTGGTTTGAAACACGGTTAACATGACTTCCGTGAGTTTTGTTTGTGGTGATCATATTGAGGAGCTCGCAGGTTGTTTTAGTTGTATTGGTTTATGGTGCTTCGTGGTGGTTTCCATGGTGGTGTTGATACTAGGTCTTTTGTGGTTGTGCTCGTGGTGGTTTTTGGTGGTGATGCTTGTGCTGGCTGGTGTTGGTTTTTGGTGGTGATGCTCTTGGTGGCTGGTGCTGGTTTTTGGTGAGGATTAATGGTGGTTTTTGTGATGGTTAATGGTAGTTTTGGTGGTGGTTCTTGTGGTGACTAGTGGTGGTTATGTTTTTTGTGGTTTTTCTTCTATGAGTTTTGTTGTAGATGGGGTTTTCATGTTAGACGGTGTGGCTTGTTTAAGGTGCGGTTATATGGGTTTTTAGTAAGTTTGATCGTTATTTTGGAGAGGTTTTTCAAAGGTTTGGTACAAGATTTGTTTATGCTATTGCGCAGGCGTTTAGACTTTGGTTTTTGCATATGACTTCTTTGTTTGGTGTTTAGTTTTTTATTGGTTTCGAGGGCCCTCAGTGGAGGGTGTTTTTGGTTTGTTTGTATGGGTGTTTGTTTGGGTGTTCTGCATATATATGTCACACTTTTACATTGTATGTTACATTTTAAGTCTCCTAGCCTAGCATTCTCTGTGCTTGCTAGGATTCTTTTGTGTTTTAAATAAATTTCATTTTTGCTTCTTTAAAAAAAACATTCTCACATTTTTATTGGCTTAAATCATGTGGATCTCACATTTTAGAAATAAGTTTTACTTTTTTTTATTAAAGAAGTTAAATTAACCCATCAAAATTGACACATGAGATAATCAAACCTAAGACCTTAAGAGGGTTTCACTTGAAGTGGTGGCTCATTCATTTCATCCAATAAGAATGAGTGTTGAAGAAAGTGTTAAAAAGAGATTGTCCCTAGCATTTCTCGTGAACATATTTATATTTATACTATATATTTGTCTGTTCTATGCTACTTTGTGGGGGAAAATTCGGTCATGGGTAGGGATAGCTTCAGCTGAGCCATTATGTCTTTTAGAGCATTTTTATCAGTTTGTTTACTCCGTCGGTGGCTCTAGTATCATTCGCTCTTTTATGCAACTTATCTGGTTGTGTTGTGTGTGGGTTCTGTGGAATAAAAGAAACAGCAGGGTCTTCAAAGATACGGACCATACCGTTCACCAATTGGTAGAGAAAGTCAAATTACATTCTTTTTGGTGGATGAAGGCTAATAACATTTCTATTCGTCATAATTTTCATATGTTGTGGTCAAGCCCCTTTGTTTGATTGGGCATTGGCTAGTTTGTATGTCTTTTTATCTACTGTCTCTGTAACTGTTTACTGTTGAGTTTTTTCTAGCACACCTTGTGCTTGAAAACTCTCTTTGGGTTTTTAATTTATATTTCATTTGGCTTGTTAAAAAAAAAAAATAGGAGATTTTTATTTTAGTTGACTTTTTCATTATTCAATTATACCCTTAAACAATTTTTCTTATAATAATGATTGTTGGTGCCATTGAAAATATAAGAATTTTTATTATATTATTTTGTTATATTATAGTGTCATTGAAATAGATAAAATGGTTGATTTGATTTGTTATAATTTAAAAGTAACAATCATCTATATTTATGCTCTCAATCAAAATTAAAATTTAATACAAAAACACTATTCATAATTTTTCAAACATTAGTGCAATAAAAAGAGCGGAAAGACAAGTATGTGAGTGCCCGTCTTTTCGGTAGTAAATATAAAATACATTAAGGATGTTTGAACAATATAATATATATTTTCTCTTTCAAAAAATATATTTTTGTCAAAAATATATAACATATATATAACATCTGGTTGGTTTGGGTGAAACTTGAGTCGGATCCCTTAAGTGGAATCGAAGACTTGAATCTTGTGACTGAAAAAAACACGGCTGAAAGGAGAGACTTCATAAAAGAATGTTAGCCAAAATACTTGGCAGAAAGTAGTCATCGACAAACTTGATGAATAATTTAACCTACTGGTCCATAACATGTTAACAAATAAAAATTTGCACCAAGCCTCGTTGAATAAATAATTAGAATGAGCAATGTTAAAAGTCTCACACAGATGATATTTGACATGAACATAAATTTATAAGTGAGAAGAATCCTCACCTTACAAGACGATTTTGTAAAGGTTAAGTTAGCCTAACTCAAATTCTAAAAAACATGTTAGATGAATGATGCTCTTTTCTTTGTTTATATTTTCACACAAATCTTTTTCCAATTCCTCACTTGCTTCCAAGCTCTCATTTTCACCAACTTTCAACAACAAGAAGACAAGAAGATAAATACAAACATCAAACTTTGTATTATTTTTCTAAGCAGTTAAAAGGACTGTTTTGATTTTACCAAGAAGAGAGTAAAAATACAAACATCCTACCTATTATTATTCATATTCATTTCACGTTCCATATCTATGATTTGTCAAACTTGTTTTGTTTATTTTATTATTATACTGTTGTCACATATTCATTCAATATGATTTGTCAACTGTTTTGAGGTAAACATCACTATGATTTGTTCTTTGTTCTTCTCCTTATTCATCCTTCAATCACACTCTAGTGAAAAAGCTGAAAACTGATCTAGTTGGATATTTACTTTACTGAAGCAAAGTGCTTTTTGCAAAACTTTTCTTTGTTTTCAATCTGATGTTTGCAGCAATCATCTACTTTTCAGTGTGGTAGATATACAGAAACACATATGCAACCAATAGTTTCTACAGACTAAATGTTTTACAGCAAATAGTTCACATTGTAAGGTATACTTTTTTTTTCTATGTTTTGGATTTTTTTTATTCTTTTTAAAATCAACTTAGTGGTGTTTGACACTAATGTATATATATGATAATTGATTAGCCTCCTCAACTTATTCTATAAAATGCATGTTTGAAGTTTAAGGACAAAATTTTTTCAATAGAAACATAACTTTGTTTCCCCTTATGTGACAGATTTTGAGCAGCAAAGAGAAGCTAAAAGGAAGATGAAGGATTATTGGAGTATGATTTGTTCCGAGAATGGAGGAAATCTTTTCGGTTATGATTTCAAGTTATTGACCGATCCTTCCTTGTGCATTAATCATTTGTTGCTCATTTTCTTTGATTTCTTAATGGTGATAATGTTGATAATCATCATGTTCCGAAATTCTTCCTCAAGACCCTTTTGGAGTCTAGTAAGATATTCAAACTTGCAGCTAGTTTCTTCCATAACCAACGGCTCTATTGGTTTGTTGCATTTATGCTTAGGAATTTGGCTTTTAGAAGAGCAGATAAGGAAAAACAACAAGGCCTTTCCTATTAATTGGTGGTTATTCGAAATCTTTCACGGATCAACATGGTTGTTTGTAAGTTTAACTCTTGAGTCTTCGGATAAAACAACTTCCACGAGCATGGTTGTTGCTGTTTTCTATTGTAATGTTCTTTGTTGCTGGTATATTATCTGTTTTATCAATGTCGTATGCAATTGGAAGCAGAGAATTGTCCCTCAAGGAAGCTTTAGATGTTATATCTTTTCCAGGAGCAACTTTGCTTCTGTTATGCAATTACAAAGCATGTAAACGTGAAGACGGCGATGCTGACAGAGAAACTGCTGAAAGGCTTTATACTCCCTTAAATAGCCAGTTCGATGATGTTTCTCAATGTCTTGTCACCCCATTTACCAAAGCTGGATTCTTTAGTAAGATATCTTTTTGGTGGTTGAATCCGTTGATGAAAAAGGGTCAACAAAAAACACTTCAAGATGACGATATCCCTAAGTTAGGAGAGTTTGAAAGAGCCGAAAATTCTTATTTTTCCTATGTTGGACAGTTAAACAGACATAGACAAAATGAAGCATCATCACATTCATTGGTATTATGGACAATAATTTGGTGCCACTGGAGAGATATTTTGGTAACGGGATTCTTCGCTTTGCTCAAGGTACTTGTGATATCTTGTGGCCCTCTACTTCTGAATTCCTTTATATTGGTTTCTGAAGGTAATGAAAGTTTCAAATATGAAGGCTATATATTGGTTCTATCACTCTTTTCATAAAGATCATAGAATCCTTATCACAAAGACAATGGTATTTCCGATGTAGACTTGTTGGGATGAAAGTGAGATCACTACTTACCGCAAACATTTATAAAAAGATATTAAGGCTATCCAATTCTGCTAGATTGATTCACTCGAGTGGCGAGATAATGAATTATATGACTGTTGATGCTTATAGAATTGGAGAATTTCCCTTCTGGTTTCACCAGACATGGACAACAATTCTTCAATTGTGTATTGCATTAGTAATTCTTTACCGAGCAATTGGACTAGCAACAATAGCTTCATTGGTGGTGATAGTTCTCACTGTGCTTTGCAACACTCCAATAGCAAAGTTACAAAACAAGTTTCAGAGCGAACTTATGGTGGCACAAGACAAGAGATTGAAAGCTAGTTCTGAGGCTCTTGTGAATATGAAAGTGCTCAAGTTATATGCATGGGAAAATCATTTTAAAAATGTTATAGAAAAGTTGAGAAATGCAGAACTCAAATTGATATCATCATTTCAATTAAGTAGGGCATACCTTCTCTTCCTCTTTTGGAGCTCGCCGGTGTTGGTGTCTGCTGCTTCATTTCTAGCATGTTACTTCCTTAAAGTTCCTTTGCATGCAAGTAATGTTTTCACTTTTGTAGCAACTTTAAGCCTTGTTCAAGTGCCAATTACAGGTATACCAAATGTTATTACGGTGATCATTCAAGCAAAAGTTGCATTTGCTCGGATATGTAATTTCCTTGAGGCACCAGAACTACAGAGTGCGAATTTCAATGGCATCATCTTTAATGAACACCTCAAAGGCTCAGTTTTAATAAAATCAGCCGACTTTTGATGGGAAGGTAATGCATCGAAGCCAACACTAAGAAACATAAACTTGGACGTTAGACGTGGGCAAAAGGTGGCTATTTGTGGAGAAGTTGGTTCAGGAAAATCAACGCTATTAGCAACAATTCTTGGAGAAGTTCCTAATACAAAGGGCACTGTAAGCTTTTATTTCTTTTCTACTCATATAGCATTCTTCTTTTTCTATAGGAAAAATCAGTTTAATACAATAACTACTTTGTATTTTCTGAATGGATACACAATAATGTCATATCATATAAATTTAGCTTACTATAGTGAAGTTTATGAGTCTTACCTGTGATATTGATTCTCTTATCTGGAATACAGATTGAAATTTACGGGAAGTTCGCATATGTTTCTCAAACAGTGTGGATACAAACAGGTACAATACGGGAAAATATTTTGTTTGGATCCGAGTTGGATGATCGAAGATATCAAGAAACACTTCAAAGGTCTTCATTGGTAAAGGACCTTGAGTTACTTCCCTATTGTGATCTCACAGAAATAGGCGAGAGAGGAGTTAATTTAAGTGGAGGTCAGAAGCAGCGAATTCAACTAGCCCGAGCTTTTTATGAGAACGCTGATGATGCACATACGGCAAAAAGTTTGTTTAATGTAATGATTTCACATTCTACTTGTATGTATCTATTGTTATTCTTTACTAAAAGATGGCTTTGCAACTTGACAGGAATACATCATGGAAGGACTCAAAGGGAAAACCGTCTTACTCGTGACTCATCAAGTTGATTTTCTCCCAGCATTTGATTTTGTTTTGGTAATTTCACTCATCTCAAAGCAATGATTAGGTCATGTTCGATACAAGTAACCAAAGAAGTTGCTATTTGACCACTGCAGCTCTTATATTTGTTCAAACATTATATTTTATTTACAGATGATGTCAGAGGGGGTAATCCTACAAGAAGGTCCATATCAGCAGCTATTCACCACAAGCCATGAATTCCAAGACCTTGTCAATGCTCACATGGTTACTGATGGTTCAAACCAGCTTGTAAATGCTACTTTTTCTCAAGCTTCTATAACGATTACACAAGCTTTAGTAGAAAATAAGGGTAAAGAAGCAAATGGTAATCAATTAATTAAGCGAGAAGAAAGAGAGAAAGGAGACAAAGGGTTGAAGCCTTACTTACAATATCTGAATCAGATGAAAGGCTATATATTCTTCTTTGTGGCTTCACTTGGTCACCTTATTTTTCTGCTATGCCAGATATTGCAAAACTCATGGATGGCTGCGAATGTAGACAATCCTTGTGTCAGCACGTTGCAGTTGATTTTAGTTTACTTCCTACTTGGAGCTTCTTCAGCATTTTTCATGTTGACTAGAAGTCTATTTGTGGGTGCTTTAGGTCTTCAATCGTCAAAATTCTTATTTTTACAATTGGTGAACTCCCTCTTTCGTGCACCGATGTCTTTTTATGACTCTACACCATTGGGAAGGATACTAAGTAGGGTAAGCATATTACACAATCATCTCATTTTCTATGTAATGCAATAGAAAAAGTAATAATATAATTGTTCTTTCCTTGTTTAGGTTTCATCTGATCTGAGCATTATGGATCTTGATATTCCATTTAGCCTCACTTTTGCGGTCGGAACCACTTTGAATTTTTATTCTACTCTTACAGTTTTATCAGTTGTCACTTGGCAAGTATTGATTGTCGCTATAACAATGGTTTATGTCACAATTTTCTTGCAGGTAATAGTTAACTTGTTCATCTTTGGCTTAAATTGCAACGGTGAATAACTTTGGTTGTGTTTATTTTTAAATAACAAGTTTTACTTTCTTGGTTAGGAAGGATTAGTTTCGTATCTAGATTATCATGATTTGTTTCCTAACCGTCCTACTTATACGAGTCTTGTATCCCTATAAATAGTGGTTAGTGCTTGGTCTTTTGTATCATATTCGTATTTCCTCATATTCTTATGTACTTCATTTAGAACTCATAATTAACTTGAACTAAAAGCAAGATAAAACTTTTTTTATTGTGTTTTAAGCAGAGATACTACTTTGCCTCAGCAAAAGAAGTGATGCGGATAACTGGTACAACAAAATCCTATGCAGCTAATCATATAGCTGAAACTGTTGCTGGAGCAGTGACAATAAGAGCTTTCGAGGAGGAAGATCGTTTCTTTCAGAAGAATCTTGATCTAATTGACATTAATGCTACTGCATTTTTTCATAATTTTGCCTCAAATGAGTGGTTGATCCAACGGTTAGAAACAACCGGTGTAGGTCTTCTTGTTTCTGCAGCACTTTGCATGGTTATACTTCCACCAGGAACTTTCAACTCTGGTGAGAATTTGTATTATAATTATATTCTAATTATTTTCTTCTCTCCTCAAAAAATATCATCAACTCTCCTTATGAAAATAACTAAATTTCAATTTCCTTCATTCCAGGATTTATTGGTATGGCTCTATCTTATGGCCTAGCACTAAATTCTTACTTAGTAAATTCAATTTAAAGTCAGTGCACTCTTGCAAATCAGATAATATCGGTAGAGAGGCTAGATCAATATATGCATATAGAAAGTGAGGCTGATGAAGTAGTAGAAGTAAATCATCCTCCTTTGAATTGGCCAATTGCAGGCAAAGTAGAAACAAAAGACTTGAAGGTAATTGTTACTTAGTTTCAAAATGTGAAACATAATGTTAAGCAAAATTGCATCTCAAATTCACCACGTAATTTGTTTGATCGTACCATGTTAGATACGATACAGGCCTGATGGACCACTTGTACTTCATGGGATCACATGCACATTCAAAGCAGGTCACAAGATTGGAATTGTTGGCAGAACAGGCAGTGGGAAATCCACTCTTATTAGTGCTTTATTTCGTCTTATGGAACCAAAAGAAGAAAACATTATAATTGATGGCATCGACATCTCATCTATTGGCCTTCATGATTTGAGGTCACGTTTTGGGATTATACCTCAAGATCCTACACTTTTTACCGGGACAGTCAGATATAACTTGGACCCTTTATCTCAACACAGTTACACAGGAATGATAATAATTCTTATAAAATATGGAAGGTTCTTGGGAAGTGTCAATTGCGGGAAGTTGTTCAAGAGAAAGATGAGGGCTTAAACTCCACAGGTACACTTTCATGTTTTATTCTTATACCATTTCTAGAAAGACTTATTTCATACTATCGTATACTTTTTAAGTGTATTAATTTTTGAAATTTCATATGAACATTTGCATAAAAATCATCTTCGCCATGAATATTAGGATATTTTTAGAAAACGTATTTAGCATTAAAGATTTTTACTGATTTCTTTGGTCTTTTGTTTCATAGAAATAGGACTAGAGTGAGTAGTTAGTAATGATTAGTGAAAAATTGATGCGCAGTTGTTGAAGATGGAACAAACTGGAGCATGGGACAAAGACAATTATTCTGTTTGGGGCGTGCGCTTTTAAGGAGAAGTAGAATATTGGTACTCGATGAAGCAACTGCATCAATTGATAACTCAACTGATATGATTCTGCAGAGAACCATTAGAACTGAGTTTGCAGATTGTACAGTGATCACCGTAGCGCACCGAATACCAACTGTGATGGATTGCAATATGGTTCTTGCTATAAGTGATGGTGAGTTTTTTTTTTCTTCAGTTCTTTTGTCTCTCTATCTCATTTAACAAGCACTTTCAGACTGATCAATAAACATTTTTTACGTTGATGATATATAGTTTTCTGTTGATATGTGTTGAAAAGGTAAGAGTGTAAAGTGCGAAAAATGTCTTGTATAACACATAAATGATGACATGTAAAATGTATGGTACTTGACTTTCATACTTGAAATCATGAAAAAGAAAAGGTTAAGAATATGTTTTCACTTACTGAAAAGTCTTTGACTGTACTTTCAGGAAAACTGGCGGAGTATGACGAGCCAACGAACTTGATGAAGAGAGAAGAATCATTGTTCAGGAAGCTTGTTAAGGAATACTGGTCACATTTTCAGTCCGCAGAATTGCATTGATGCGAATAATGATTTCATTTATTCCAGCAATATTCTCTCTTTTTCCTCTCTTGTACAAGCAATAAGTTCAGAAACTTAGTAGGATGTAAAATGTGTTATGTTGTGATACCTGAAAGATGAGAAAGAAACGAGTAGAATGAAAAGAAAAGGTGATCAAATGTACTATCTCTAGAATGATATATGAGCTTCATTGAAAGACTTTTTTAGTTTTTTTTTTTTGATGGTTACAAAGAGAATATATGGTAAAAGCTCTTGATGAACCAATGCAAGTCCCATTACCATCCATATAACCATTTTTTAAATCACCTTCAGAGGTAGCATCGCTTGACCAGCTAAACCTACATTTTTCCGTTTGTGATTGTTTGGCCGAACATCTTCATCTGAATTTAAACCGAGACCTCACAGTTGTGTGTTTGAGTTTTAGGTGGTGTTCTCGCTTAGCCTACATACTAAAAAGATAAAAGATAACAACCATCTGTTCATAAATATTTTCCTTGACCTATATGGCAAATTGTTTAGCCATTGACCTGTGTAAAAGTCATCATTCTTGAGAGTCTTCTCAACTTGGTGTGAAGATTCTGTTGATTCTGTTTTCCCTTTTCTTTGGTCCAGCTGATTTTCTAACCGGTTCGCAAACCTTCACAATGCTGATTTTCTAACCTTCACATCATTGATTCTTCTATAAAAGCTTTGTATTTTAATTAACCTCTTTGTTCATTGATTCTGCTAAACTCTGTAGCGCTTTTTGGTTCAGCTTCTACGCTCTACTATCCGTGAATGATAAATCTTTTCTTATGTCGAATATTGAAACCTCTCATTTGTTTTTTAAAATATATACCCTCCATTAAAATCTCTCTTCGACCAACGAGGAATGTCTCTAGAAGAATGGGCTAAACTCTCACAACGTTGCGAACCAAAGTTCAAATTCTGGTTGGAAGAGGTATCCACATTTAGTGTCCAACGCACTTCGAATAGGATTACTTCTAGTGGAAGAAACCTATAAGTAATCCAAAAAAAACACAAATCGCTCTCCTGTGCTGAACCAAAACAGACCTTTTCAATACTTTCTCAAACTCTTCAAATTTTCACTCTCTTCCATTATTATAAATTTTTAAGAATCTTCCACTGTGAATTGCATTTTTTCCCTGTTAACCCTCCGATTCCCAAGGGAAGTGAGCCTTGGTAGTCCGGAGTTCGTCTGGAGGTATGTAAAGTCTGATCAAGAATTGTTGCACCTAGTAATCGAACTCAATTTCTCCCGAGCATTATTCATCCTTTTCTGAAAGTTGTGAATTACAATCTTCATCATTATATGTAAGTTAACATTTGTTTTAACATTAAATCTTCTATAATACAATGCATCTAATCCTCACACAGTATGAACTGTGTAGAGTGTTACATATACCTTTCAATTTCTGTAACACACAATAATTATTTATGTGCTTTTGGTCCCAACTGTTTCTCCAAAATCATTTACCTTTCCTCTAAATCAAAGGCTGCATATGTATACATATTTGATTTCGATGGCTTTAACTCATCATCATCTGCATTAACATCTTAATTAAGTGTTACATATCGAAAAATGAAAATTTGATGTCGTTTATTTACTTACTCGATGTGTAATACCATGCTTTTTTTAATACAAAAGTTTAGGTGAGTTGCGCTGCGAAGTTTACTGGAATCAGGACATGCAGGTCAAAAAGTTTAAAAGCGTGGTTTAGAGATATATTAACAAATCACCCACCAAAGAAGTTTTCATGTTGACAACGGGAGTTCGGCCCATGACCTTGTGGGTGAGTCAGGGTATGTTTGGTTTTCCACGTGCAGCCTTTGGACTGTGTTCCATGGTAGTGCAGGTTTTTGCATGTAGCTCTAGATTCGTTCTTCTTTTGGTCGGTGAAGTAGTGATAAATACTACATAAAACACACAAATGGGAATCATGGGTTTGAATCCAAGACATCACAAATATCCATGAGAAAAAAAGGGTTAAAGGACTATTTGTTTGATAGTTTCTTATAGGAACCATATAGTCTTAACACTAAATCGAATTAGTATTGATGCTTAAATAAGATCTTATATCAGATGAATGATATGATAGTATTAGTATATTCAATTGAAAACGTATACACTTCAACACTACATTTTATGTTATTTTTCATTGGCCTCATTCATAAATTCACAAACCCTAATTTCATTGGCCTTATTCATAAACTCAAAACCCTAATTTCATTGGCCTTATTGATGGGCCTAATATCACTTCACTATCATCTCCCAGGTCTCACAAATTATGCTAACTGAACACATTGTATTGTACATCCTGCTTTTACTTTCTTGATTTATTGCTAATACAAGAGAAAAGAAAGATAAAAGAAATAGCTATGACTTAAGAAAATAAAGGTAGCATCAATGCGAATCTCCAGACTGAGAATGAGACCAGTATTCCTTAACAAGCTTCCTAAACATCGATTCTTCTCTCTTCATCAAGTTCATTGGATCGTCATACTCCGCCAATTTTCCTGTAAACATAGTCATTGGCTTTCTTTTCTTTGAAGTAAAAAAATAATCTGATCAAACATATTCTTTTTCATCAAACCATATCCTCTCCCCAGCAACAAACATTGATTTTGGCGTGTGTCCGAAGTATGTATCAGATAAACTTAATTATTTACAAAGACATAAGAAATTGCCCATGTAGTTTGGGATCAGCCTTAGATAGAGGGACAAAAACTCAAAAAGCAACTTACCATCACTAATTGAAAGAACCATAGTGCAGTCCATCACAGTTGGTATCCTGTGAGCTACTGTGATCACCGTACAATCTGCAAACTCAGTTCGAATAGTTTTCTGCAGAATCAGATCGGTCGAGTTATCAATCGATGCAGTTGCTTCATCAAGTATCAATATTCGACTTCTTCTTAAAAGCGCACGCCCCAAACAGAATAACTGCCTTTGTCCCATGCTCCAGTTTGATCCATCGTCAACAACTGCACAACAATTTTTCACTATTTATAAATTCACTGAAGACAAAATCACCAAGACCAAGGAAATACATTCAAAAGATAAATAATTTTTCGTAAATATCCTAACATTATTCAAATAAAAATTCAAATTCAAAATATAGCTATAGATGGAATTTCAATAATTAATACATTTAAAGAGTATATTGTAGTATGAAATAAGTTCTTCTAGCATAGGTATAAATATTAAACATGAAAGTGTACCTGAGGAGTTTAAGCCTTCACCTTTCTCTTGGACAACTTCTTGCAATTGACACTTTCCAAGAACCTTCATATTGTAAAAGAATTATTTATTCCACATTTTCAATCCTAAGAAAAGTTAAATATAATGTAGCATATCTTACCTCCCATATCTCTTGATCACTGTGTTGAGATAAAGGGTCCAAGTTAAATCTTACTGTACCGTTAAAAAGTGTAGGATCTTGAGGTATAATCCCAAAACGCGACCTCAAATCATGAAGGCCAATAGATGAGATGTCTATGCCATCAACTACAACTTTTCCTTCGGTTGGTTCCACAAGACGAAATAAAGCACTAATAAGAGTGGATTTCCCGCTGCCTGTTCTGCCAACAATACCAATCTTGTGACCTGCTTCAAATGTGCATGTGATCCCATGAAGTACAAGTGGTCCATCAGACGTGTATCGTACCTAGCATGGTACAATCAAGCAAATTATGTACGATATTTCAACTCCCATTTTTTCTGAACATCATGTTTTACAATTTTAAAATAAAGTCACAATTACCTTCAAGTCATTTATTTCGACTTTTCCTGCAATTGGCCAATTCAAAGGAGGACGATTTCCTTTTACTACTTCATCAGCCTCACTTTCTATATTCATATATTGATTTAGCCTCTCTACTGATATTATATGATTTGCAAGAGTGCATTGAATTTGAGTTGTATATACTAAGGAAGCATTTAGTGTAAGACCATAAGACAAAGCCATGCCGATAAATCCTGGAATGTAGGAAATTTAAATTTAGTTATTTGCATAACGAGAGTTGATGATTTTTTTTTAGGATAGAAACAAATAATTAGAATATAATTATAATACTGAAACAATGACATTTCGGATATTAAATTAACCGAATTCTCACCAGAAGTGAAAGTCCCCGGTGGAAGCATAACCATGCAAAGCGCAGTAGTGGCAAGAAGACTTGCGCTTATTGTTTCTAACCGTAGGATCAACCACTCATTTGAGGCGAAATTATGAAAAAATGCACTAGCATTAATATCTATTAGATCAAGATTCTTCTCAAAAAAGCGATCTTCCTCCTCAAAAGCCCTTATTGTCACTGCTCCGGCAACAGTTTCAGCTACATGATTAGCTACATATGATTTTGTTGTGCCACTTATACGCATCACTTCTTTTGCTGCGGTGAAGTAGTATCTCTGCTTAAAACACAATAATGTTTTATGGAATCTAATCTTAGAGATTATATAGATAAGAAACTAATCATTTCCAACCAAGAATGGTTTAAATTGTATAAAAAATATTAATTTTTTTTACTAATATGATAAAAGCTGCAAACTTATTAAAACTTGTCCATATCCTTAAAGAAGAAGGACGATAAAAGTTACTAATTTGATTGTTTTCTCAATGTTATCTCAAATACAAGACACCATTTCAATATAAGTCAAAGAATATGGCCGTTACCTGCAAGCGAAGTGTGACATAAACCATCGGTATAACCACAATTAATACTTGCCAAGTGACAACTGCTAAAACTATAAGAGTAGAATATAAAATTATAGTGCTTCCCACCGAAAAACATAAGCTAAATGGCATGTCCAAATCCAAAATGCTAAGATCAGATGAAACCTAAACAAGGAAATAATAGTTATTAAAATATATAAGAAAAAAAGTTCTATTTTACATCATAGCAAGAGAAATATTTGTTTAACAAGCTTACCCTGCTTAGTATCCTTCCCAATGGTGTAGCATCATAAAAAGACATTGGTGCACGAAAGAGGGACTTCATCAATCGTAAAAATAAGTATTTTGAAGATTGAAGACCTAAAGAAACTACAAATAGACTTCTTATCAACATGAAAAATGCTGACGAAAATCCAATCAGAGAATAAACTAAAATCAACTGCAACATGCTGATACGGGGATTGTCAACATTAGAAGCCATCCAAAAGTTTTGTAGTATTTGACAAACCACAAAAATAAGGTGACTAAATGTAGACACAAAGAAGAAAATATATCCTTTCATATTATTCAAATATTGTAAGTAAGGCTTCAACCCTTTGTCTCCTTTCTCTCTTTCTTCTTGCTTAATTAATTGATTTCCATTTGTTTCTTTAAATGGATTTTCCATGATATCTTGAGTCATCTTTCTAGAAGTTGAATATCCTTGAGAAAAAGAAAAGTTCACAAGCTGGTTAGAATCAATGGTCTCCTTGTGAGCATTGACAAGGTTTTCAAATTTCTTGTTTGATGTCAATAATTGATGATAAGGACCAGCTTGTAAGATTACCCCATCTGACATCAACTGTAAAGCAAATAAAATAGTTGAACAATGCATAAAAAAGGAAGTAGATGAATAGATACGATTATTTTCTATGGTAGAAATTAAAACTGATAGATACAATATGTGAGCTACAATGCAAAAACATCCAACAGAAGCCACTCTTAATATGTAGTAGCAGGATAAACAAGTAGAAATGGAGGAAAATATTACAAAATTAAAATTAGTAACGTCAAATTTGTCAGAAATCTATAATAATTAGTTACATTTATGGAACCATAACAAGATGAACAATAAGATAACCATGTCTTTTAAGATGAATGAAAATACCAAGACAGAATCAAATGCTGGAAGAAAGTCAACTTGATGAGTGACGAGTATGACGGTTTTTCCTTTGAGTCCATCCATGATGTATTCCTGTGAAGATTCAAAGCCATCTTTTAGTAAAAAATGACATGTATAAGTTGAAAGTGAAGAAAAAATATCATTACGTTGAACAAACTTTTTGCAGTATGTGCATCAACAGCACTAAATGGATCATCCAAGAGATATATATCAGCATTCTGATAAAGAGCACGTGCTAGTTGAATTCGCTGCTTCTGACCTCCACTTAAATTAACTCCTCTCTCGCCTATTTCGGTGAGGTCACCATAGGGAAACAACTCGAGGTCCTTTATCAGTGCAGACCTTTGAAGTGTTTCTTGATATCTTTGATCATCTAAATCGGATCCAAACAAAATATTTTCCCGTATTGTACCTGTTTGTATCCATGCTGTTTGAGAAACATATGCAAACTTTCCATAAACATCAATCTGTAATTCAAAAAAAGAATCACACACTCATCAATATTATAATTGAAATGAAGGACAAATTGAATTCACTACAACAAGATGAATTTATATGATAGGACATTATGGTGTATCCATATAGCAAATACCAAGTAGCTATTGTATTAAGTTGAATTTTACGATAAAAAATATGAATGTCATCGAAACTATAACCAATTTGAGTATGAAAGGAAATGGAAGCTTACAGTTCCTTTAGTATTTGGAACTTCTCCGAGAATTGTTGCTAAGAGGGTTGATTTTCCTGAGCCAACTTCTCCACAGATAGCCACTTTTTGCCCACGTCTAACGTCCAAATTTATGTTTCTTAGTGTTCGATTTGATGTGTTACCTTCCCATGAAAAGTCAGCACATTTTATTAAAACTGATCCATTTAGGTTGTCATTATTGTGCATGTTCTTCAAATTTTCACTCTGCAGTTCTGGAGCCTCAAGAAAATTTTGAATACGAGAAAATGCGACTTTGGCTTGAATGATCACCGCAACAACATCCGGGATTGCTAGAATTGGCTCTTGAACAAGGCGTAAAGTTGCTACAAAAGTAAAAACATTGCTTGCATGCAAAGGAACTTTCAGGAAGTAACATGCTAGAAAAGAGGCAGCAGATACCAACACTGGCGAGGTCCAAAATAGAAAGACAATGTATGCCTTTCTTAGTAGTACTGCATATAGCAATTTGAGTTCCACATTTCTTAATTTCTCTATAGAACTTTTAAAATGTGTTTCCCATGCATATAACTTTAGCACTTTCATACTCACAAGAGCCTCAGAACTAGCCTTCAATCTCTCGTCTTGTGCCACCATAAGTTCACTCTGAAACTTGTGTTGCAACTTTGCTAGTGGAGTGTTGCAAAGCATAGTGAGAACTATCACCGCCAATGAAGCTATTGTTGCTGGTCCAATTGCACCAAAAAGAATTACTAATGCAATACACAGTTGGAGGATTGTGGTCCAAGTCTGGTGAAACCAGAAGGGAAATTCTCCAATTCTATAAGTGTCCACAGTCATATAATTCATTATCTCGCCACTCGAGTGAATCAATCTAGCAGAATTGGATAGTCTTAATGTTTTTTTATAAACCTCTGCAGTAAGTAGTGATCTAACTTTCATTCCAACAACTCTTGTGCGAAAATACCATTGTCTTTGTGATATGGATTCTATGATCTTTATGAAGAAAAGTGATATGACCAATATATAACCTTCATATTTGAAACTTTCATTTCCCTCAGAAACCAATATAAAAGCATTCAGAAGTAAAGGGCCACAAGATATAGCAAGTACCTTGAGCAAAGCAAAGAATCCTGTTATCAAAATCTCTCTTCGGTGGCACCGAACTATTCTCCATAAAACCGATGAATGTGATGATGGTTCATTTTTCCTATTGTTGTATAACTGTTCTTCGAATGAAGAATAACAACTTTTTGCTCTCTCGGACTCTCTTAGCTTTGGAATATCCTCGTCTTGAAGTGTTTTTTCTTGACCCCTTTTCATCAATGGATTCAACCACGAAAACGATATTTTACTAATGAACCCAACTTTGGCGAATGGGGTTACATGGCTATCAGTAACATCATTTACTTGCATATTTAAGGGGGCATAAATGCTTTCAACAGTTTCACATTGACATGTTTTGTAAGTGCATAACAACAGTAAAGTTGCTCCTATGGCAGATAAAACATCTAAAGTTGCCTTGAAGGACAATTTTCTTCTGCCAATTGCATAAAATATGGATAAAGAACATAATGTAGCAGAAACAAAAATTATGAGAATAGAAAACATCCACAACCATGCTCTTGGAAGTTGTTTTATCTGAAGACTTACAGTTAAACTTACACACAACCATGTGAATCCGTGAAAGAGTTCGAGTAACCACCGATTAAGAGGAAATGCATTGTGGTTTTTCCTTATCGTCTCTTCTAATACCCACATTCCTAAGCATAAATGCAACAAACCAAGAGAGCCATTGATAATGGCAGAAACTAGCTGCAAGTTTGAATATCTTACAAGAATCCGAAATGGCCTCGAAGAAGACTTCAGGATCATGACGAATGATAATATAATCAACAAGAACACATCAAAGCAAATTACCAACAAATGGTTTATGCATGAGGATGGATCTTTCAAAAAGTTTTCTTCATAACAAAAAGGATTTTCTCCATTCTCAGTAGGACAGTCACCACAAATCATGCTCCAAAATTTATCCATCTTCTTTTTATGTTCTTTCTCTTGTTCAATACCTATAATAAAAAAGGAAAAAACATAATCATGTCTATTTTGAGAAAACTTTCTCCTAAAAAATGATACTAGCTACTATATGATAAGGGATCAATTCTTCCTCTCAAAGCCTTATTATCCTCACCTAGTACATTTTGAATGTCACATTTGATTAATTTTTACAAGTGAGTATAAGCTATATATAAAAGAAATAGAATAAAAATATTTATCAAATTAACTTTATCAAGTAGGCTTAAATGCATTTTTGACCTATTAACTTTTAAAAAGTTCTGATTTTGTCCCCCTAACCAAAAAAAAAAATCAATTTTGCCCTCTATCTTTAGGGAAACATGTTCTTTTGACCCTATATCAATAGGGAAATATGTTATTGTATCCCTCTATCTTAAGGGAAATATGCTCTTTTGCCCCCTTAACTTTACAAAAAGTTGCGATTTTGGCCCCTTGTTTTGGGACATGTGGCGTCTTCTAAGTAGTTTTGCAACGTTGTGTAAAGTTAGGGGTAAAATTGTTATTTGTTTTGTTGGGGGGCCAAGATCACAACTTTTTAAAAGCTAAGGGGTTAAAAATGCATTTAAGCTTATCAAGTATTTGTATTCACGCCAATGAACTTAGATGTGCTGGGAAAAGTATCAATGGCAACCAATAATCAAAAAGTCGTAAGCAGCAACAACAACATATCTAGATCTAATCTAGCAACCAGTGTAAAGCAAAACAACATTTGAACAAAAAAAACAAGAAAAAGATGGTAGAGAATAGAGAACAACACATTAAGGAATTGTTCACACAGTTCGTCCCAACAATGGCATACATATGAAGTAGAGAGCTATCTCCACTTCACTAATTTCTACCATTTTCCCGAATCTCTTTCTGTGACCAAGAGACTCAATAATTTTAATACGTAAGGTGTTTACAAATTGTTTCCGAACTCTAGAATCTAACCCCAAAAGAAACCAACCCTTACCCTTTGAATTCCTAAGGTTATCCTCTTTTGGTCTCCCAAGATTCATCCAAATTGCTCACAAAGATTCAACCTATTATGTGCTCCCCAACTTTTCCAAGTCATGATTCTCTTCCCAAATGACACCAACCCATTCTCAAGAGCCCCTTTTTTGGTTCATCTAACGTCCCTCAACATTTAACCTCTAAGTTTTTTTTTTTTTTGACAAAGCCTCTAAGTTTCTTAAAAGTTCCCTCATTTTGTTTCATGAGATTTTGCAACAAATGGATTAAATGCTTATTTGATATCTATAAATCCCGAGCAAATCTCGCCACGGTTTTCCCGGATCGTGCCAAGATTCCAATTCGTACACAATAAAATTGCATCTAGCAGGAAAAATCGCGCCACGATTTTTCCAAATCGAATGACGATTTTTCCCGTGAGTTCAACACTCAATTTTGAGTCACATCCCAACATTAACATAGAAGTGACTAAAAAAAACTTAAAGACGCATATTATATTATTTTTTGTCAAGACGGACATTTTATTCATTAGAGTGTATAATTAAAAAGGTTAAATTACGTTGAAAATTGGAAGTTGCACTCATTTATTGGGTTACTCAAAATTATATGAAAGAAGTTATTCAAAATTATATTAAAAAAAATTAATGAAGTGGAAGTAGTGTTTTTATTTATATTTTTTGTTGATAGATATGAAAGAAAAGAAAAAATGGAAGTAGTAAGAAAAAGAAGCCATAAGAAAAATATTCGAAAACATTAAAAATAAACCATAAGAAAAAACAAAGATGAAAAGGCCCTATACCTTAGAATATGAACAGTTTAGTCTGTACTTCTAAAAGGATTGTTGCAAACATCAAATAGAGAAAACCAACAAATGCATGAAACTATGTTTGTCTGTCTTTTATGTTGTGTGCTAAATACAACTCCGTCTATATAGGAAAAGTGATGGTGTATGAACTTAGTTTGAGTATGCTATAGTGAAATGATAGATATTGATTTTGTTAGAAATTAAATGGTCTTTATTACAAAATGGTCCTGGCACTTCTTGTCGACAAATATATATATCGTCAAAATTGTAAAATTCATTACAAAATGGACTAAACAACTTTTGTATACCCTGTTTGATTTAAAAATTGGTCATGGGACAACTTTTTATCAAGAGTATAATCAATCAAAAATACAATAATATCCTTTTGGGTCATGTTAACCTGTGCTCTTAGAGCACATGTTGCTCTTAGAGCACATGTTAAAAAGAGAAACTTTATATTAGAAAACATAATATGTCAATTTTAATAAGTTCAATGCATGACTTTTGATACGTATATTTCTATAAAGAGATTTTTAACATGTGCCTTTGATGGCATAAATTTGCATTTGCCTATCGTTTTTATGTTCATTTGCATTTGCATTAGTAAAATATAAAAAATATATCTCCATTTCTCAAATATAATTCTATCTTGTTTTGTATTGTCTTGTCTAATACTTACTATTTTACGAATCAAACGCACCTATGTCATGAAACGTTAATTAGATTAGACATATCATATTGCATGTTAATCCAACATCAATATCAAGTAAATAGAGAATATTAGTTTAGTGTTAATGTCGTGACATTGATTTGAGATGAATGTAGAAGAGCCAAACATGCAGCTAACGTATCATGTTATAATTTCAAACATTTAAGTTTACATCGAGAATATTTAACAGACACTTTACAGTGTGAAAGATGTATTCTGTCTATCCCCAAAATTAGATATTATTTTAACTTATGCTAACGACTTTGAGGGTAAAAATTATTCTATTCACTCATTTGATTCATTTTGCTTTTTTTGAACAAGATTTAATTCATTTTGTCCTCTTTTATTTTGTTTGGTGGTAGTTCGAATAAGACAATCCTTTAGGTTTAACGTTGTAGAGACATGGTAGTTGTAATAAGAAAGATAAGAAACTAATTGTCTTGCAGAGTTGGTGCATGGTTTAATGGTGTAGGGAATCTGAATATCTTTTTCAACGATATTTTTTTTTTCATGCACACTCTTAAAATATTCAAAAGAAATTATATTTTGATACAAAAATTTGACACCAAATCAAATAGTTAATGAATATATAATAAGCTGTAATATATTGAACAAAACTAAGCACAATTTAAAAGGCATTAACTAACAATTTTGAAGTGTTTTAATATACATATACACACACATTAGTTTTTCTTTTTTGAAGTAACACACACATTAGTTAACCATTCAAGTTGTGATTTATATATACACGATTTTCGAATGTTTAAATATATGTTGGAACACTGTGTTTTTTGTGAATTGCAAAATTTATATGTCACACATTAGATAGTTTACACAGAACATTGGTGTTTATATGGTGGAGATAGGACTTTGTCCTTCGGGATATTGAGTTTTGTAAACAAGTGATGGCGCATTCAACATGATCGTCATAGTCTCATAGGTAATGTCTCGAAATCTTAAATTTAATAAATTATTTTTTGGCATTTTATGTTTGTGCACGCATTTGGCATACGCCTATGCGTGTCTAACAATTTTAGCTTGTCAATTTTTGTCCCTTTGAGTTTAATGATTGGTCTTACGACCATAGTCCATTTCGAGATATTCAGTCCCTCCGGTTCCTCTAAGAGCGATCATCGACCACAGTCCCCAAGAGTTAACCCTTCGAAAGTTATAGAGTTGTCATCAAACCATAATCCCCTAGAGTTGTCATTTTGGAAATTATAGAGTGATCGTTGTGTCATACTTGAGTTATCTCAGTATCATATTTTATGGTGTATTTTTAGAACAGATCCTACACTGCAGTAAGACTTTGATACATTTGTAGCTAGGTTGCTTTATCACAGGGACATCATGTTTGATAGTCTACATGCATAATTTTTTAAAGTTTCAGAAAACATATTAAAGAGAACAACCTAGTTTGTGACTCATTCCACGTTACTGAAAAATAATTTTAACTTGTTGTTTTAACTATCCTTCCAAAAATACATTATATTCATTAATCACGATTTATATTTAAATTACTTTTTTTTAATCAATAACGTTCAAAATTGTAATTAATTGTGTTAAATTGATGGTTAAAAATTCTGACACCTTCATATTTTCATTAATCAATCTTAGATGAAAAATTTGAATAGCATTGACATTTTCAACCACTATAGTTATCCACTTATAGAACAGATCCTTACAAAGAAATTATATCAACACTGGTCCGGTGGTGAAAGTGGATGGATGGTGCTAATTGTTTTAAAGAGTCATAATTTTTAGGATACGGAATTTAATTTCTATTCATAAACATAATATAACATAAGTGTTAGATTCAATACCATGTAACCTAGCAATGAAGTTAAGTGGTTAATGAGATCAATCAAAGATCTTAGTTTAATTTTTGAAAAAACAACATTTAAGTTAAACTCTGAATTACTAAGGTTCATTTCTCCTAAAAAACCGAAAACTTAACACACAAAAAAGGATTCACTACCAATTATTTTAGGATACCAAATTTTTTTTTACAAAAAATAAAAATAAATAAGTGATAGATATTCAGTTTTCAATACCTAAGTCATGTGTTTGGAAAAATATCTATTACTATAAGATATGTATCAACACTGTAAATCCTATAAAAAAAACATATTTTCCATGCTCAAAATTTTTAGATCAAGCAATCATTTTCGACATTACTTTTTTTGGATAACTATCCCTTTTGACGTTATTTTTTTGGGTAACCATCCTTTTCAACATACTTCACTCATGCATCAGTACAACATAAGCATCTGGTAACATTTGAAAAATGTTACTACGTAATGAAAAATGTTACTAATTATATCTAGTAACATTTAAACAATTGTTAGGTAAAACTTATGTTACTTGGGAGTTTCATCTTGTAATTTTTAGTATATTAGTAACAATTAAAAAATGTTACTTGTTTACATTTTTCTATGATCGGTAACAATAAAAAACTGTCACATATATATAAATTTTGAAACATGAGTGTTTATAACTTTTGCATAGACTTCATTTAGATTTTCCAAAAGTTGAAGATCAAACTTTATTTAGATTGGTTAAAATTCACATAGATCCTACCAAATTATGTCGGTCTCATATAAATTTGGTGGATCCTATTTGAATTTTAACCAATCAAAGATAGTGTTAAAATGTGTGTTGCTAACATTCTTCTTATTTAGATACAAGATTTCAAATATGTTCTCAGACAAACATTTTAAATTGCAATTTATAATGGAAATGAACTATAAAATACAATTTCAATTACGTACTAAAAATAATTTCAAAGTTTTTATCCAATGAAGCATATATATATAAATTGGCACTTAGAGTTGTCTGCCATTTGTTCATCCGAATTAGCATTATTCCTTTCTATTTTTTATGTTGCTTCTTGTATATTATCATCTCTTATTTTCAGATTATGCATCCCAAATTTGGATTAAGAGTGAGCTGCAGTCTACCATTTAATAGGGATGCTTTATTGTTCTTCATCTTCCTTTTCATTACTGAATCCAGGCCTTTGCATCACTTTTAATATCTTCATTTAATTCTAGTTTTGACCCCCTAATTTTATTTGCTCACAGAGTTGATCCCTTTATTTATTATTATTTTTTTGGTACAAAGATCCCTGTATTTTTAAATCCTTAAGTTTTGATCCCTTCCACAAATATATAGGCTAAAAATTGATGTGGAATGTGTAATAGATGAAATGATCAACAGTAATGAAATTGCAAGAAAACTCCCTACAAACTTCAAATTCAACTATAAAAATTATTTGTGTTTGTAATTTAATTAATGACATGTAAATAATTTATTCATCTAGACAATTCTAAATCATCAAGTTGTATGCGATGTCATTTAAAACTTGTAAAATCACTTTTTTTTTAGTCAAGAAATATGGGTATGAGACCAGAACTGGTGAATTTTAAACAAATACTTTTTTTTTTGGTACAAACAATGACTTTATTTTTTATTTATCAATCTTAAATAAAACAAGAAAAAAGCGTTGGGTTCAAACCTCAGACACCCACTTATTCACCTTGAAAAAGATAAATTTTAATTACTAAACTACTTGACAAAAAAAAAAAACCAAGAAAGGAGGAAAAAAAAACCAACAAAATAAAGCCAATTACTCCCCAACCCTCAAAAGAGGGTACGAAGGCAAGAGGGCAATTATTTTAGATTTTGAAAGTAAGTTCTTAATCTGAATCATGTTTATTTATCTTTTAAATATTAAATATTAATAATTAGTTGTTAGGTTAATATTTAATTTTTCACTTCACCATAATTTGAATTTTGATCTTCCAAGTCGATTAGTTTAAATTTGTTGAGGTACCAACCTCTCTTAGTTAATCAATCAATGACATCATTCTCTTCCCACAAACGTAGAATTTGATACCACAAACCTGAAAACCCCATTAGTCCTCTCCAATATTGTTTTTGAATTATTCTCTTTAAATTAAGCCATACATAAAAGTTTTTTGGTTGGCCTAAATAGGCTGAATTAAGTGTTTGATCCCACTTATGCTCCTTGACCCAGCCAATCTCATGTACAAAAAATGTGATTATACCTAATATAGTACCCACGTATTAATTTGAGAATAAATGTCATCGAACAATGTTGACATATATAGTTTATTATAATTATACAATTATAAAAATCTCAAAAAAAAATTATTTATAATTATTTATAATTGTATTCCATGTCAAAGTGCATATATTTTTTGTTCTGAACAAGCTAAAATGAAATATATTAAATTACCATAGGTGATTCATCTCGCACGTGATGTGCAAAAGAACACCCATCATAAACAAAGTTTAGTTACACTCTGAATTCAAAAGCAGAAACCAATAACAGAAGAAAATAGACAAAAAGCTACACCAGCACACCCATGCACAATAAAGGATGTCGCCTCCAGTCGTTATAACTAAAGGCAAAGCTGGGCATATTTGCCTTAAGCCAATTAAAAGACATAAACTTGACTCTTTCTGCTAAACGATCCAAAGTCATTAACTTATGCTGAAAAGTCCTGTTATTTTTTTCCTTCCATATAACCCAGACACAAGCATGTCAAATTATTGTCAGAAAAGAGTGAGTGAACCTCGATAAACCTGCCAACTGACTAAAATGTTGTAAGTGATCACCAACTGTAGCTGAAGCAATAAAAGAAATGCCTACCCACTGATAAACATAGTGACACGCTAAACCGAAGGTGTCACAACGGAGAAGGAGATGCTCCGCAGTCTCAGAAAATCTGCACCACCAACGCAAGAATTGCCTTATATTAACCAACGAGGTCCTAAAAAGATGGCAAAAAGATACCGTTGAGCATGTGGAGTTATGATTCTAAGGGCGTGTATGAAAGAAAAGTGCTGACAGTCCACCTTAATTATGCCGACACTTCTAAAAAAAATTAAAATAGAATCCATTAGAGAAAGTAAATATGTTTTGATTATAACCATATCGATACAAAGTTTTTACATCTAGTAGAGATTAATTTCCATCGAAGGGCCTGCAAGACATATAAGATAAGTTATCTTCTCTCAAGACATGTACAATATATGTTCTCTCTAGGTTGGGAGGAGGGGGTGAGGCGTAGGGGCGGAGGAGAAGGTCGTGGGTTTGGGAGGAGGAGTTGGTGGCGGAGTGTAGACTTTTACTTAACAATATTGTTTTGCAGCGTAATGTTTCTGACAGGTGGATTTGGAACCCCGACAATTGAGGGGGGTTATATGGTGCGTGGAGCGTATCAACTCCTCACTTCTTAGGTTTTTCCTATTGTTGATGTCACGGAGGACCTCATCTGGCATAAGCAGGTACCCTTAAAGGTCTCTATTCTTGCTTGGCGATTGTTGCGAGACAGGTTGCTCACAAAAGCAAATTTATTGAACTGTGAGATCATATCGGGCGAGGCGAGCATGTGTGTGGTTGGTTGTGGCAATGCCGAGTCTGCATCACATTTGTTTCTTCACTGTGACATTTTTTTTGATCTTTGTGGCAGCATGTCAAGTTTTGGATTGTTGTTGGAGAAGAACCTCACAGTATTCAGGATCATTTTATTCAGTTTACTCATTATCTAGGTGGTTCGAAGGTGAGACGATCTTTTCTTCAACTTTTATGGCTTCTTTGCGTTTGGCTAGTTTGGAATGAACGTAATAACAGGTTCTTCAATAATAACCAAACTCTCATCGTAGCTCTTATGGAAAAAGTGAAGCAAAATTCTTATTGGTGGTTGAAGGCTAATAACGTCTCTTTTGTTATGGTTTTCAGAGATTGTGGTCAGACCCATTGTTATGCTTAGATATTGGCTAACCGTAATTATTATACATATATGACTGACTGATTGCATTTTAGAGTGGCCTTTTTAATACATTTTGTGCTAAAGAGGCTCTGCTATCGTTGATGTTAATATATTTTATTTTTCTTTCTTAAAAAGAAGTTCTCTCCTCTCAACAAGATA